>Ga0210016_1000217_pt1 | contig 47885 bp, 42 predicted proteins | sample CryGeyCG2014_300_FD_185454 | JGI IMG/M metagenome (GOLD analysis project Ga0210016, IMG submission 185454) | Groundwater microbial communities from aquifer - Crystal Geyser CG02_land_8/20/14_3.00 (SPAdes) (version 2) | ecosystem: Environmental > Aquatic > Deep subsurface > Groundwater | place...
CGCACGGCGTCCGTGCGCGCCAGGAGTCGTGCGCCGAGTCGTGGAGGACTTCGAGACCGCCCTCATCCCGACGGCGTACCTCGTGCCCTTCACCCAGCAAGTGCATGACCGCATCTCGCTGGAAGTCCTTCGCGGCTGCACGCATGGATGCCGTTTCTGCCAGGCGGGCATGGTCACCCGGCCGGTGCGGGAGCGATCCGTCGAGACGGTCGAGGCAGCGCTCCGCGAGGCATTGACCAACACCGGCTACGAAGGCCTCGCGCTGACGAGCCTGAACACCTGCGACCACACGCAGGCAGGAGCGCTGCTGGCCCGTGCCATCCAGGCGGCGAGGGAGCACGGGGCGGACGTGTCGCTTCCGTCCCTGCGCCTGGACGCGTTCTCTATTGACCTGGCGGACATGGTGCGCTCAATCCGCCGGACAGGGCTAACGTTCGCCCCGGAGGCTGCCACCGATCGGCTGCGCGCCGTAATCAACAAGTTCATCCCAGACGACGAACTGGTCGAGACCACGCGCGCGGTGTTCGCCCGCGGCTGGGACTTGGTGAAGCTCTACTTCATGATCGGGCTGCCAACCGAGCGCGAGGAAGACGTGGAAGCCATCGCCGACCTGACCAACCGCGTGCTCCGCGAAGGCCGCCGCGCCAGCAACCGCGCTCGCGTGAACCTCGGCGTCGCCACGTTCGTGCCAAAGCCCCACACGCCCTTCCAGTGGGTGCGTCAGATCGGCATTGAGGAGACGCTGGAGAAACAGGCGCTTCTCCGGCGGCGGCTGAAGAAGGGCTTGATAAAGTTCGGCCGACACGACGCGGAGGCGAGCTTCCTGGAAGGCGTGTTCTCCCGAGCGGACCGTTCCGCCGGAAAGGTCCTGCTTGCTGCGTTCAAGCAGGGCTGTCGGCTCGACGGCTGGAGCGAGTACTTCGACTTCGCACGATGGCAGCGGGCCTTCGAGGAGACTGGCTTCGATGCCGAAGCCCAGCTCGCCGCGCGCCCGATAGACGCGGCGTTGCCGTGGGATCACGTCGATGTCCTGGTCGGCAAGGACTGGCTCAAACAAGAGGCGCAGCGCGCCCACGACGCCGAGCCGACCCCGGATTGCCGCGCCGGCAAGTGCCACCAGTGCGGGGTGATGGAGCACGTCCCGGCCGCCTGCCAGCGGATGCTCGGCGTCCACCGGGAAGGTCGCCGCGTCGAGAAGCCCGTACTGCCGCCGCCCTCGCCGCCGGCCATGGAGAGCCCCGCGCGGGGGACGCAAGGACTGCAAGGACCGCAAGGACTGCAACGACATCCGGTGCCGGTACCCCGCAGTCCCGCGCAGTGGAAGCTCCGGTTCCGTCTCTCCAAGACGGACCGCCTCCGCTGGCTGTCGCATCTGGAACTGCAGACCACTCTCCTGCGCGCACTACGCCGGGCGCGGGTTCCCCTTGCCTACTCCGAGGGCTTCCACCCCCACCCCAAACTCTCCTTCGCCTCGGCAATCGGCGTCGGTGTCGCCAGCGAGGCCGAGTACGCCGATGTCGTGCTGAGCGAAAGCCTGTCACCGCGCGACTTCGTCCGGTCGGTCAACGGCGTCCTTCCGACGGGACTCCGCGTGAACGCCGCCTGCGGGGTATCCATGCGGCAGCCGGCGCTGATGGCAGAGACACGCGCGGAAACCTACGAAGCCTTCCTGACCTCGCCCCCGGCAGCCCTCGCCGCCGCAGTCAGCAGCGCGATGGACGCCGCTGCGCTCGTCGTTGAGCGCTGGCACAAGAAGGGCCCGCGCCGGATGGACGTCCGGCCGATGATCGCCGAGTTAGAGGCTGTGACCGACGACCGAGTGCGGTTCACGCTGGTGCCCCACGAAGACAACGCGGCCAGACCCTCGGAGGTGCTGACCGCGCTTGGCGTCGAGGGTGAGGCGTTGCTCACCAAAACGGACACGAAGGTGTACGCGCGCGGCAAGTGGGTCTCGCCGTTGGACGAACTGGCGCTGGTGAGTGACCGATGAAAACCTTCTACCTGGAAACCTACGGCTGCCAGATGAACGAAGCCGACTCGGAGCTGGTGACGGGTCGGCTGCTCGAAGCCGGCTATCGGAAGGTCGAGTCGCCCGGCGAGGCGGACATCATCCTGGCAAACACGTGTGCCGTCCGCGAACACGCCGAACAGCGAGTCGTCGGTCGGCTGAATGAGCTGGGAAGGCACAAGCTCCAGCGCCCGGGGGTGATCTTGGGTGTGCTGGGCTGCATGTCGCAGCACCTGAAGGAGGGGCTGTTGAAGCAGGTCGGGCGGTTGGACCTCGTCGCCGGGCCGGACTCCTACCGGCGGCTGCCCGCGCTAATCGAGGAAGCGACGAACGCCCCGCGGCTGGACTGCGACCTGGACCGCGCGGAGACGTATGCCGGTCTCGAACCGGTCCGCACCGAAGGCGTCCGAGCCTGGGTCACCATCCTGCGGGGGTGCGACAAGTTCTGCTCCTTCTGCATCGTGCCCCACGTGCGCGGGCGCGAACGCTGCCTGCCCGCCGACGCCATCCTCGCTGAAGTCCGCGAGGTGGTGAGACAAGGCTTCAAGGAAGTCGTACTGTTGGGGCAAACCGTCAACTCGTACCAGCACGATGGCGTGTCCTTCGCCGAACTGCTGCGCAAAGTGAACGCCGTCGAGGGCATCGAGCGCATCCGGTTCACTTCGCCCTATCCCACCGACATGACCGACGACGCCATCGCCGCGATGGCGGAGTGCGAGCACGTCTGTCCGCATCTGCACCTCCCGCTCCAATCCGCGGCGGACGCCGTGCTGGAGCGGATGCGGCGAGGGTACACGATTGCCGAGTACGACGCCCTCGTCCACAGACTGCGCGTCACCATCCCTGACCTCGCTCTGGGCACCGACCTCATTGTCGGCTTCCCTGACGAGACCGAGGCGGAGTACCAGGCAACCCTCGATTACGTGAAGTCCGGCCGCTTTGACAGCGCCTTCATGTTCAAGTACTCCCCCCGCCCCGGCACCCTCTCCGCCCGCTGGGACGACACCGTACCGGAGGAGGTGAAGAGCCGGCGACTGCAGGAAGTCATCGACACCCAAGAGGGGATCTCGAAGGAGATCAACCAAGCCCTGATCGGCCGCGAAGTCGAAGTCCTCGTCGAAGGCAGAGCCCGCCGCGGCGACACCGACGCCTCCGGCAAGACCCCGCACTTCAAGACGGTCGTGTTCCCTGACGGCGGCAGCAAGCCCGGCGATCTGGTGACAGTAGAGGTCGAGCGGGCGACCGGGCATTCGCTGTACGGCAGGCTCTTGCCCGGGCGCCTCCGACACCGGCGACACAGCCACGGAGGCTCTACCGAGTTCGCTGGACGTGGTCCGCACGAGGGGCCGGTACTGCGGAGAGCAATCCGTGCTAAACTGGACGCTATGGTGAGCGCACCGCAGCGTTCCCTATCGTTGATCCCGTTGGAGGTGGCGGACCGATGAGCGAAGACGGACTCGGCAGACGACTCCATGATCGGGCGACGAGGGGGGAGGACCTCTCGGAAGCCGAACGCCTGCAACTCGACCAGTGGTACTCGCACCTGGATGAGGTCGAGAGCAGCACGCTCGCCTCCGGGGCAGCAGACGGGAGCCTGGCAGACCTCCGCGCTCAAGTCCGCCAGGCAATCGGGCGGCTTGCCACCGAGGCGCGACGCATGCAGGAACTCGACGCGGCCAACGAAGCCCTTCGCGAGGATATCCGTTCCCTACGCCGTCGGGTCTCCGAGACCGTTGCGGTCGCGGCGTAATGGCGCTCAGCCCTGAAGTGCGAGAGCATGTTCGTGCACGCGGAGACTGTGCGGGTGAGTTCTGCGGTGTCACCGAGACGGACGCTGGCGGGCCGATGACGGTGGACCACTACCGTCCGCGCGCGGCAGACGGGGACGACGACCCGGACAACCTCGTCTACTGTTGCACCCACTGTAACCAATACAAGGCAGACTACTGGCCCACCAAGCCGGAGAACCCCAGCCTCTGGCACCCGCGTCGCGAGCCCGCAGAGCGCCACGTTGTCCTCACGGAAGACGGTACGCTTCGCCCCCTCACAGCAACCGGTGAGTTCACGATCAGGCGACTGCGGCTGAACCGGCCGCCGCTGGTCGCCCACCGCTTGCGCAAGCAACGTGAGGCGGAGGCGGACCGTCTGCTGCGGAAGTACCGGGGGACATTGGTGTTGTTGGCAGACATGCAGCAAGAGCACACTGGTCTCATGGAGGAGCACCGCTCGCTGCTTCGCGAGCAGCGCAGGCTGCTCAAGCTGTTTCTCGGTGAGGAACCGTGAGCGCATGGCGGGACAGGGAGACGGCACTGCTCGCCACACGCGGCGCGGCTTGCCGCGCCTGTGGTGCGCCGTCCGAGCGCCCCTCCGTATCGCAGGCGCCCCAAACGCGACATAATGGAACTCCATGGCTTATCGCGACCTAAAACACTTCGTCGACGTCCTCCGCCAGCGCGGAGAGCTGAAGGAGATCTCCGTCGAGGTTGACCCGGTGCTGGAGATCTCGGAGATCGCTGACCGGGTAGTGAAGGCGGGCGGGCCGGCGTTGCTGTTCACCAACGTGAAGGGGCACCGAATACCGGTGCTGATCAACGCGTTCGGGACGCTGGAGCGGATGGCGCTGGCGTTGGGGGCGGAGAGCCTGGACGCCATTGCGGAGGACATCGCGGAGCTACTGGAGCCTCAGATGCCGGTCTCGCTAATCGGTAAGCTCCAGGCGCTGCCGAAGCTGAAGCGGTTCCTGAGCTTGCCTCCCAAGACGGTGCGCAGCGGGGCGTGCCAGGAAGTCGTCGAAACGGACAGCCCTTCTTTGGCGGAGATCCCGATCATCCAGTGCTGGCCGCAGGACGGCGGCAAGTATATCACGTTGCCGCTGGTCTTCACCAAGCACCCCGAACTGGGCACGCGGAACGTCGGCATGTACCGGCTGCAGAAGTTTGACGACCGGACCTTGGGCATGCACTGGCAGCGTCACAAGGGTGGCGCGGCGCACTACCGGGTGGCGGAGCGACTGGGGAAGCGACTGGACGTTGCCGTCGCGCTGGGGCCGGACCCCGCGGTGACGTACGCGGCGACGGCGCCGCTGCCGGACGAGGTCGACGAACTGATGCTGGCCGGCTTCCTGCGCGATGCGCCGGTAGAGCTGGTGCAGTGCAGGACGGTGGACCTCGAGGTGCCGGCCAACGCGCAGATCGTGCTGGAGGGCTACGTTGAACCGGGCGAGCGGCGCCTCGAAGGACCGTTCGGCGACCACACCGGGTTCTACTCTCTGGACGAGGAGTACCCCGTCTTCCACCTGACTGCAGTGACTCACTGCCGCGATCCAATCTACCCAACGATCATCGTCGGCCGGCCGCCCATGGAAGACGGCCCGCTGGGGAAGGCGACGGAGCGGCTGTTCCTGCCGCTGATCAGGAAATCCGTCCCGGAGATCGTCGACATGAACCTCCCGGTGGAGGGCATCTTCCATAACTTCGCGATTGTGTCCCTCGACAAGCGCTACCCCGGGCATGCTCGCAAGGTCATGCACGCGATCTGGGGTCTGGGGCAGTTGATGTTTACCAAGGTCGTCATCGTCGTCGACAAGCAGTGCAATGTCCACGACCTCGGCGAGGTGATGTGGCGGGTAGGCACGGCGATCGATCCCAAACGCGATGTCGTGTTCGCCGAAGGTCCGTGCGACGTGCTGGACTTCGCCGCGCAGGTGCCTGACTACGGTACCAAGATGGGAATCGACGCCACCCGCAAGTGGCCCGATGAAGGTTTCACCGGCCGCTGGCCCGACGAGATCGAGATGCTCCCGGAAGTGAAGAAGCGGGTCGCCGGGATCTGGAGCGAGTTGGGGTTGGATGGATAGCAGGTGCCAGGTGTCAAGTGCCCGGTGTCAGGTGCCAGAGGACAGGATGCAAAGGGTGAACGCGGAGCCCGTGGGACAGGTTGCCAACCGGTCGCCCTTCTGGGCGCGCAGACTGGCCGAGAGCGCGCTGGACGAGATCGGGCAGAAAGTGCTGGCGGGGGGGCGGTTGTCGTTTGAGGACGGAGTGCGGCTGTATCGGTGCACGGATCTGAACGCGGTGGGGCACTTGGCGAACGTCGTCCGGGAGCGGCTGAACGGCAACCGGGCGTACTTCGTTCGGAACCAGCACCTCAACTACACCAACGTGTGCTGCAAGCAGTGCCGCTTCTGTTCGTTCTACTCGCGGGAAACCGGGCCGAAGCCGTATACGTTGACCGTGAACGAGGTTCGCGGGCGGCTGCGTCGCCATGCCGAGCAACCGCTCTCCGAAGTGCACATCGTCGGCGGCATCAACTTGGAGCTGCCGTATGCGTACTACCTGGACCTGATCCGCGCCGTCAAGGAAGAGCGCCCGGACGTTCACGTCAAGGCGTTCACGATGGTGGAGATCGACCAGATCCAGCAGGTCTCCGGGAAGGCGCTGGAGGAGACGCTTCTCGAGTTGAAGTCGGTCGGGCTCGGCTCACTCCCCGGGGGCGGCGCCGAGATTCTGAGCGAACGCCTCCACGAGCTGCTGCACCCCGCCAAGCTGGGTCCGGAGCGGTGGCTGGAGATCGCCCGCACCGCGCACCGCGTCGGGCTGAAGTCGACGGCGACGATGCTCTACGGGCATGAAGAGACCATCGAGGAACGGGTGCAGCACCTGGTTCGGCTCCGCGGTCTGCAGGATGAAACAGGCGGGCTGCAGTGCCTCGTGCCGCTGTCGTTCCACCCGGCCAACACCGCGCTCTCGGCGATTCCCGGTCCGAGCGGCGTCGATGATCTCATGAACCTTGCCGTGCCCCGGCTAATGCTGGATAATGTCCCCCATATTAAGTCGTTCTGGATCATGACCTCCGCCCCCGTTTCGCAGCTTGCCCTCTGGTATGGCGCGGACGACCTCGATGGCACCATACAGGAGTACGAAGTCACGCGCGACCCCCAGAAGGACACCCAGCAGGCGTTGACGCGGGAGCAACTGCTGTCGCTGATTCGGGAAGCCGGGCGTCAACCCGTCGAGCGAGACGCGCTCTACGGTGTGGTCGAACGCTGCTAACCGGGCCTGAGCAGGCAATCCAGCCATTGCTACCCCCTCAGAAACGCCCCCTATGGCCACCAACCAATTAACGACGACACCCTACTGCACGATAGACGAAGCAATCGAGATTCTCCGCGCGGGCCGACCGGTCATCCTCAAAGACGAGCCCGAACGAGAGGACGAGGGCGACCTGATCGTTTCGGCGCAGCTCATCTCAGCGGAGACCATCAACCTGATGCTGCGCGAGGCGCGGGGGCTGCTCACGGTCCCGATGGAGCAGGCACGCTTGGAAGCGCTGAACATCGCCCTGATCCCGCCGCGGAACACCGACGAGATGTGCCCGCGGTTCACAGTACCGGTGGACGCAGTGTGCATCCACTCGACGGGTATCTCGGCGTCGGACCGCGCGCGAACGATCCGTGAACTCATCGCGCCGGAGACGACTCCGGACGACTTCATCATTCCGGGGCACGTGTTCCCGCTGGCAGCCCATCCGGACGGGCTGTGGGGGCGCCGCGGTCATACCGAAGGTTCTCTCGAACTGGCGCGCATGGCCGGGCTCTACCCCGCCGTGGCGATGTGCGAAATCCTGCGGACCGACGGCGAGATGGCCAAGGGACCCGATCTCGAGCAGTTCGCCGGCCGGCTGGGTCTCAGAATCGTCATGATGGACACCGTCCTGGCAGCGTCCGGTCTCTCGGCGGCGGCGTGAGCGGAGATGGCATTTGCCGACCTCGCCGACAAAGTCCTCGCGGGGAAGCGGCTTACCTTCGCCCAATTGCAGGAGCTATATGCGCACCACGATCTAACCGAGCTCGGGGCGCTGGCGGACCTGGTGCGGACGCGGAAGCACCCGGAGCCGGTGGTGACGTACGTGCTCGGCCGCAACGTCAACTACACCAACGTCTGCTGGGTCCAGTGCAAGTTCTGCAACTTCTGCCGCTCGCGGGGTTCCGAGGAGGCGTACGTGCTGTCCGAGGAAGCGCTCTTCGCCAAGGTCGCGGAGATGGTGGCGGCGGGCGGCACGGAACTCCTGATGCAGGGCGGACTGAACCCCGAGCTGGACCTGGAGTACTTCGAGAACCTCCTCCGACGCCTCAAGGCACGGTTCCCAATCCACGTTCACTCCCTCTCCGCCACGGAGGTCCTGTACCTCTCCCGCCTGTCTCGCCTGCCGGTGAGCGAGACGCTTTCGCGGCTGCATGCAGCAGGCCTCGACTCGCTCCCCGGCGCGGGGGCGGAAATCCTGGTAGACCGGGTGCGGCAGCAGCTCTCTCCGCGGAAGGAGCGCACCGAGGAGTGGTTGGAGGTCCACCGGCAAGCACACCGCCTCGGCATGGACACGACGGCCACGATGATGTACGGCTCTGTCGAGACGCTCGCCGACCGAGTCGAGCACCTGCTGCGAATCCGCGAGCTGCAGGATGAGTCCCTCGCTGAGGGGGGAGGCAGGTTCCTTGCTTTCATCCCCTGGAGCTTCCAGCCGGTGGGAACGGAACTGCAGCGCAGAGGATCATTCCGGGGCGACAAGTCCAGCGGCTATGGCTATCTGCGCACGGTTGCCGTCTCGCGGCTGGCACTTGACAACGTTGCCAACCTCCAGGCCTCCTGGGTGACCCAGGGCGCAAAGGTCGCCCAACTCAGCCTGAAGTTCGGGGTGAACGATTTCGGCAGCACAATGATGGAAGAAAACGTGGTGAGCCAGGCGGGGGCGCGGTTCAGCACGAGTCCGCAAGAGATCGAGCACCTGATCCGGGCGGCTGGCTATGCGCCACGCGTTCGGAACACGAAGTACGACCTCCTCGAACCCGTTCCCGGGAGTCCGTGAGTTGCCATGGGAGCTTTGGATCAACAGGTCGAGATCGGCATCTACGGCCGCGGCGGTCAGGGGGCGAAGACCGCTGGCGAGCTGTTGACGTACGCGCTGTTCGCCGCCGGCATGAAGCCACACGGCCAGCCACGCTACACGCCCGACCGCATGGGCGCGCCTTCCTCATACGCGATCCGGTTCAATGCAGACCGCTCTCAGTGCCACGACCGGAGCTGGATCCAGGACCCGCAGTGGGTGGTGCTGTTCGACTTGACGCTGTTGGAGCAACTGGTGCTCGAGCGCGACTGGAACCTGAGCGTGCTGGTCGTCGCCAACGCCAAGCCTGACGCGCCGTTGCTCGAGCGCCTGAAGGGGTTCCGGCACTACCGAGTCGACGCGAACCGCGTGGCCCGCGAGTGCGGGCTGATGAAGGGAAGCGTCCCGATTCTGAGCAGCACCATGGTGGGGGCCTTCGCTCGGGCGACCCAACTCGTTTCCCTCGACACGCTGGTCCAGACCGTCACCGCGCAGGCGCGAGGAACACTGGAGCGGTACCTGGACGTGAACCTGCAGGCGCTTCGGCGTGGCTACGAAGAAGTCATTCAGCTCCCGCAAAGCGGCCGTCCTGCCTGAGGTACTGAATGTCAGACGAGATCCTCACTCCTGAAGAGATTCTGTCGCGGCGATTCGTCTCGTCGGCGAACAGCGTCCAGATCGTGACTGGGTTCCAGCGGTACGAACGACCGGTGTACGATCACGACGCCAAGTTCGCGCCCTGCCGCGCTGGGTGCCCCACGGGTCACGACATCGCCACAGCGCTCTTCCTGCTGAGTCAGGGCCGGCCCGAGTTGGCCCACGAGGTGTTCCGCGCCGACAGCCCCTTCCCCGCCGTGACCGGGCGCGTGTGCTACCACCCGTGCGAGTCCGTCTGCAACCGGGGGAGCCACGACCAGCCTCTCGCCATCAACGCACTCGAACGGGCTCTGGCCGAGTACGGCCCCCTGGCGCCGGAGGCGCCTGCGCCTATCCAGTCCGACAAGACGGTGGGCGTCATTGGCGCCGGGCCCGCCGGGATCGCCTGCGCCTACCACGTCCGCCGGCTGGGATACGCAGTGACGGTCTACGAGGCGAACGAGCTTCCGGGGGGAGTGCTGCAGTATGGCATCCCTCCGTACCGGCTCCCGCGAGAGGTCCTCGCCCGAGAACTGACCTCGCTGCGGAAAGTCGGACTCGAGTTCCGGCTCGGCACTCGCATCGGCGAGCACATCGGCTTCGGCGAGCTGCGGCAGAAACATGAGGCGCTGTTTGTGGCGGTAGGTCTCGGCCGGCCGCGCGCGCTGGACGTTGTCGCCGGGAGCATGGACTGCGTGGATAGCGGCGTGGCATTCCTCCGTGCAGTCAGCGAGGGCGCCGCCAAGCGAGTCAGTGGGACCATCGCCGTGATCGGCGGGGGGGACGTCGCCGTCGACGCCGCCCGGAGCGCTCGGCGACTGGGGGCGACGCGCGTGACCCTCTGCTGCTTGGAGTCTCGCCGCGACATGCCGGCCCACGCCGAAGAAGTCGAGGCCGCGCTCCGCGAAGGAATCGAGATCATCAACGGCGTGGTCCCCACCGCCGTCGAGGGCGGGCCGGCGAAAGCGGTGGTCACTCTGGCCCGGGTGAGGAACGTGGGGCGGCGGCCGGACGGTTCGATGAAGTGGAGCCTGTCCAGCGGAACGCTGGAGCCCCTGCCCGCCGCGAGGGTGCTGTGCTGCCTCGGGCAGGAGCCCGACTGTCAATTCCTGCCCGCGGAGTGCTGGGAGAACGGCCGAGTCGCGGTCGACGCGTTTGGCCAGACCCGGCTGCCCGGCGTCTTCGCCGGAGGCGACCTTGTCGGGCTGTACAACGTCGTGAACGCGCTCGGCAGCGCCAAGCGGGCGGTGGTCGGTATCGACAGCTACCTGCGAGGCGCCGATTCGGGCCAGGCGCTCCCCAGCATCCGTCTCGGTGACCAGGGCGCCTTTTCCATGGAGGCCTACCGCCAGTGGCGCGCCGGGGCGGAGAACCTGCCTTCGGCCACCGAGCAGGTCGAGGTCGCGGACATCAACCTCGACTACTTCCCAAAGGCCCCGCGCCCGCACCTCCCGCGCCTCCACGAGTCCCAGCAGGACGGGTCTTTCAGCGAGGTCAACCTAACGCTGGTGGAAATGCAGGCCCTGGCCGAAGCAAAGCGGTGCTTCCACTGCGGCCTCTGCAACATGTGCGGCAACTGCCTGGTCTTCTGCCCCGATTCCTCCGTCCTGCCGCGGGACGACTGGGGCTTCGACATCGACCTTGACCACTGCAAGGGCTGCGGCGTCTGCGTGGAGGAGTGTCCCCGCGACGCTATGTCCATGGTGCCGGAACACGAGGTACGTGACGATGGATCAGACCAGCCGCATGATTAACGGCGCCGAGGCCATGGCGACCGCCTTCATCCTGGCCGGCGTCCGGATTGCCTACACCTTCCCCATCACCCCGCAGAGCGAAGTGATGGACTACTTCGCCGAGCAATCCGGCTTCACGTGTATCAACGCCGACTCGGAGTACAACGTCTTAGCGGGAGCGGAGGGCGTTCTCTGGTCCGGTCAGCGGTGCGCGGTGGCGACCGCCTCGCAGGGGCTGATCCTCATGTCGGAGTTGATGTGGGAGGTCTCCGGGAACCGGCTGCCGTTGGTGATGGGCGTCTTCAACCGGGGGCTGAAGGGACCGGGGTGGTGTCTGGGCAGTCAGCACAACGATTCCCTGTTCATGCGCGATACCGGCTGGCTTCAGTTCTACTGCGAATCGGCACAGGAGATCCTGGACATGGTGCTGATCGGCTTCCGGCTGGCCGAGCGAATCCAGTTGCCGGTGATGATCGCGGGCGACGGCTTCTACCTGTCCCACGAGCGCGAGGAAGTGCTCGTCCCGTCGGCCGCCCAAGCCGAGACCTTCGTCGGCAAACGCGACGCCTCCGACATGCCCCTCAGCCGCCCGCCAGCCAGCTACGGCGGGCTGGTGCCGCCGCAGAAGTACTACGCCCTGTTCCGCCAGATGCATCGAGACGTGGAGGGCAGTCTGGAGGTGTTCCAGGAGGTCTCCGCGGAGTTCGAGGCGACCTTTGGTCGGCGCTACGACCCGGTCGAGGAGGCGGACTGCGACGGTGCCGACATCGTCCTTATCTCTGCGGGCACAATCTCCGGCACGATCCGAAAGGCGTTGGCCGATGCCGGCAACAGCGGGCACAAGGTCGGGTTCCTGAAACTCCGCGCCTTTCGCCCGTTCCCCCTCAGGCAGTTGCGCCGGGCCATGCTCAAGGGGAAGAAGGTAGCCGTACTCGACCGCAGTCTGGCGCTGGGCGTCGGCGGCATCTTCGGCTCGGAGCTGCGAACCGTGTTCACGAACCAACCGGAGTCCCGCCCGCTCTTCAGCTTCGTGGCAGGACTCGGCGGGCTGGATGTGACGCCCGGCATGGTGACGCAACTCATCGACTACGTTGCGCGAACCGACTCACCGCCCGAAGGAGCGCTCTTCCTGACGGAGGCCGGGATCGAGGAGTGACCCCTATGGATGCAGCCCTGCAGCGACTGAAGATCGGGCCCTTCGCCGAAGACCTGTTCCACCCCGGGCACAACGCCTGTCCCGGCTGCGGCTCGACCACGGCGCTGCGGATGGTGCTCAACGCCTGCGGCCGGAAGTGCGTGTTCGTAGTCCCCGCCAGTTGCGCCAGTCTCTATTTCTGCCCCTCGGACACCAGCGCCGCCTCCGTGCCCGTCATCCACACGGTCTTCGCCGGCGCCTTCGCTGAGGCGGAGGGCATCGCGTATGGACTTCGCGCGCAGGGGCGGGAAGAGAACGTGGTCGTGTGGGCCGGCGACGGCGCGTGCTACGACATGGGCTTCAGCGGGCTGTCCGGCGCAGCGGTACGCGACGCCGACATCCTGGTGGTCTGCAACGACAACGAAGGCTACCAGAACACCGGCGGCCACCAGAGCTCCGCCACCCCCCAGGACGCCCTGATGCAGAACGGCTACAACCCCGACGACTTGGTCGGCAGCAGCCGCCGCAAAGACCTCGCGGAGATCATGGCCTCGCACGGCGTGCCCTATGTAGCAACCGCCTCGGCTGCTTATCCCGAAGACCTCAGCGCCAAGGTCACCAAAGCCATGCACATGAAGGGTTTCCGGTTCATCCTGCTGCTGACGCCGTGCGTCACGTGGGGCTACGAGAGCCGGGTCTCGGTGAAGCTGGCTCGCCTGGCAGTGGAGACGGGCTACTTCCCCCTCTATGAAGTGGACGCCGGCGTCCGCTACCGCATCACCCACGAGCCGGAGAGGCGCCCCTTCGAAGAGTTCGCCCAACTGCAGAAGCGCCTCCGCCGAGCCGACCTGCGCATCGCCAAGCGAGAAATCGTCCAGAAGTGGGAGGACCTCCGGTTCAAGGCGAGCCGCTACCCCGAGCAGTTTCATCTCCGGGCAGTCGCCGGCTGACCGCCCCCGCTCCGGTTGTGGGTTGGGGTGACACGGTTGCGGGAATGCTGTAGAATCGGAATGACCCGAAGGCCCGTGCGGGCCTCGTGCAGGTGCAGCACAGCCGCCCGCACAGCGCCTGCCGTCTCCAGTGCCTCGCCAGTTGCCTGCCAACCAGACCCGGGCTTGGCTCGCGATTGGCTTGCCGAGAATCCGTCTGAGGTGGAGGAAGACCGTGACTTCGTTGCAGCGCGCTCTGGTTGTCGATGACGAACCGGTGATCTGTGGCCTGGTGACCAGCATTCTGGAGATGCGAGGCTACCAGGTAGACGTGGCTGGGGACGGCGAGGAGGCCGTCGAACGGTTCCGCCAGGGGGAATATGAGCTGGTGATCTCGGACATCCGGATGCCCCAGATGGACGGGCTGGAGGAACTCCTGCACCTGCGCGCCCTCAACCAGCGAGTACCGGTCATCATGATGACCGGGCACGGCGGCGACGAAGAGCGAGTGCGTGCCGAACGCCTGGGGGCGCTGTTCCTGAGGAAGCCCTTCCAGATCAGCCTGCTCAATGCGGTCCTCGACATGCTGCAGACGGACGCCGGCCAGGAAAGGGACCCAAGCCGGTTGTCGGAAGGCACGCGACGAGCAATCGGCTCCCAGGACGACCGGAGGCGGTACGCCCGGGCGCCGGTCCACCTGCAGGGACAACTCCGCCCAGCCGCCCAGCCAGGCGCCGGCGCGAGAACTTGTCGCGTGACGGATATCGGTCTGGGCGGGGGCGGACTGCAACTGGAGCTGGAGACGCCCCCCGCAAAGGGAGACCGGGTGCTGCTCGACGTGTTGAGCGGGGACGATCCCTCACTCCGTGGTCTCGCGGGTGAAGTGGCGTGGAGCGACGGCGAACGCCAGTGCGGGATCCGGTTCGCCGACCTGCCGCCGGAGGTCTCCCGGCGCATCGAGAACCTCGTGGTCGAGTACCTGCGCCAGGTTATGGGCGGCGCGCAGATCCCCGCCGCCGGCTTGGTCGGCTGACTGCCACATTGGCGGCTCCCCCTCAGAACTTCCCGTCGCGGCGCTCGTACTTGGTCGGCTTGCCGAGGGAGGTCATGTCGTTCATGACCCACCAGGCCACCCACTCGATGACGTGATCGAGGGAGGTTGGCGGCGGGCCGAGAAGGCTCGCGAGTTCGGTCGAGTCTCCCAGTAGGGCGGTGTCGCTCTCGTCCCCCTCGATGATCGGCTCAACTCCCATCAGGTCGCCCAGCTTCGTGGCGAGGTCGCGGATGGCAAGCACCTCGAGACCGGTCATATTGATGACCCGGGCAGGGCTCGCGCAGAGCGGGAAGAGCTGCAGGAAGTAGCCGGCCGCATCGCCCTGCCAGAGCTGGTTGACATGACCCATGGACACATCGATGGCTTGGCGGTTCTTGATCTTGGTGGCGACGTCGCACACGATGCCGTACCGGAGTTCGGTGGCGTAGAAGAGCCGGGCAATGCAGGTGGGCGTGCTGTTCCGTTGGGCGCAGAACTCGACCAGCCGCTCGCCGGCCAGGCGTGACATGGCGTACTCGCCGATGGGCTCGACCGGGTCCGTCTCTTTGGCTCCCGGACCGAGGGGCGTGAACTTGTAGACATTCCCCGACGAGACGTAGACCGTGCGTGACTCGGGGAAGCGCTGCATCAGGTTGGCCGGCAGGAGCGAGTTCACCCCCCAGGTGAGGGCCGGGTTGCCGCTGGCGCCGAACTTGAAGCCGACCATGAGCAACACGTTGGGCGCTTCGGGCAACGCCCTGACCGCTTCAGCGTCCATCAAGTCGCACTTCACCGTCTTGACTCCGACCGAGTCGAGGTACTCCTGTGGCCCCGGGTTGGGGAACAGGTCGACGCCGAGGACATTCCCCTTCCCGGCGCGGACGAGCATCTGCGCAATCGTTGGTCCCATCTTCCCGCCCACACCTAAGATCATGACCTCGTCGTCGATCTTCGAGACCGCCTCCACGACCTGTGGCGACGGCTCCGACATCCTGCCCATCAGTTCGTCGTCGGACTTCAGCAGTGGAACGGTGAACGTGGCTTCTGACATGTCAGTCTCCGGTGGTGAGTTTGCCGCCGCGGCGCCCTACTCGATTCCGGCTGACAAGGAGGGCAGCAGCTCGGAGCGGGGAACTACGGAATGACGGGGATAGAACCCACGCGATCTTGCGCGCGCGTCTGAATTCTATCACATTCCGCCTGTCCACAGGCCAACAACCCCTTCTCACGCGCCACCCGACACCTGACACCCAACGAGCGACACCCTCCCCATGCGACACCGCAAACTCCACTCGGCACGCACCCGGTTCCACCAGGTCCGCGTCATGGACGAAGGCGACCGAAGGGTGCTGTACTTCCAGAGCAACCCACAGAGCCAGATGGCAAGCGCAGACCCCGATCGCGGCGGTCTCGAGTACACGACCTATGTGCACCTGGTCCGGGCGTTGGCAGGGCCGCTCAAGCACGTACTCGTCCTCGGGCTCGGCGGCGGCAGCCTGCCGAAGGAGTTCCTGGCCGACTACCCCGAAGTGAGGGTGGACGCCGTGGAGATCGACCCGGAGGTGGCGCAGATCGCGGCGAAGTACTTCGAGCTGCCGACCACCTCCCGATTCCGGGTCGTGGTGGCCGACGGCCGGGCGTTCCTCAGGCGCACGCGGCGGAAGTACGACTTCATCATGATGGACGCCTACCTGAACGACGACCGGGGCCGTCTGTTGGTCCCGCCGCACTTGGCGACGCTGGAGTTTTTCCAGGCGGTGGCTGGGCGGCTCACCCCCACCGGATGGTTTGGGTACAACCTGACAGCCACGCTCAGCGGGCCGGACAGCGAGATCACCGGCGCGCTACTCCGCACCATGGCTGAGGTGTTCCCCCACTGCGGCGCCTTTGACATGGACGAAGATGTGAACCTGGTGCTGTTCGCCAACCGACACACGCCGCTGCCGACCAGGCGGGCCCTCCGGCGGCGAGTCGCCGAACTGCTGGACTCCGGTGTGCTGAAACGGGCCGAAGTCCGCGACTGTCTCAAGCACTATCACCGCAGCCAACTACCCAACAGCGAACGGGTGCTGAGGGACCCGGGAGACGAAGTGCCCAAGCTCATGGGCTGCACCGACTGACCGCTGCAAGGCCTCGTTCTCGTCTCCGAAAGACCGAGATGCCACTCGTCAAACGAACCTCGTCGTCTTGGCCGAAGCTGCTGCCCGCAATCGCGCTTGCGGCGTGGGAGCGGCAGCGCCCGCCGCGCCGACCCCGGCGAGGGAGCGCACGCTTGCTCCCGGGCTGCAGAAGAAGCTCAACGTCGCCCTGGAGCTGGCCCGGAAGGAGCAGTACCGCGAGGCGCTGCAGGCGTATGGCGACCTGATCCAGTCGCCGTTGTCCACGCCGGAGGAACGCTGGCGATGGTACGTCCGGACCGGTGCGCTCCATCTGCAGAACCTCCAGTGGCACCATGCGGACCGCGTCTTCCGGCGCGTGGTTGACCCGAAAGAGGGCGACGCGGCGCGGGAAGTGAGCCTTGTCGTCGGCGCGGAGACTCGGGTAGTGAAAGTGGCTGACCCGTTGTCCCCGTCGCCTCCACCGGGCGCCCTGCAGGACCCTCGGCACGAGCATGACAAGTACGAAGCGTGCCTGGGCATGGCGCGCGTATCGGCCGCCAGCGGGCAGTACGAGCGCGCCAGGGAATGGGTAGAGAAAGCCGACAGCGCGCACCCCGCCGCGTGCCCCCTTTGCGGCCCGGCTGCTCCCGTGACGCGCGAGGCGCTGATCCAGGTCTACCTCACCGCCTCGCAGCAGACGCCTTCCGTCGACGTGGCGTTCAACCGGCTGCATGCTCTCCTCGAAGGCAGCGGCTGGATTTCGCCGTCCGCGAACGTCCCTTCGGCAGATGCACAACGGCTCCTCGCCGCGGAAGCGCGCCTAACGCTGGGCGAGCTGCTGCTGTCGGTAGCGGACGCCCCCAAGGCGAAGACGTTCTTCGCAGAAGCCGCCAAGGGAGACTCCCCCGCCGCCCTGTTGGCCAGAGCGCACCTGCGCAAGCTCGCTGACGTGAAGCAGCGACCCTCGGAACGGAACCAACCCGTCGAACCAGCCGCCACGGCTGCGCGCGGTGCCCCAACGGAGCCGATGAACGCTATCCCAACCGCTCGGTGACCCTCGCGTCCTCTCCGGGGTCGAACAACGACGGCGTGCCGAGGCGTGCCGAGTTGGCGGCGTTCGGGGTGACCTATGTCGACGGTCAGCAACGCACGTTCACTCGCCGCAACTACTCCGTGGCCTGGGCTGGCCGACGCGCCACCGTGTCCTCGACCAGCGACACCAGCGGGAACAGCTCGTTGTAGTGCTTCTGGATGAACAGGGCGTTGCCGCGCCGGTAGAGCCTCTCAGCCAGTCGGTCAACGACGGGCATCACCGTCCGCTCATGGGCGCACAACGTCGGGGACACGTGGTCGATCCGGCCCGTTGCCTGCCGGTTCAGGCAGCCGCAGTAGTGGTTGCACCGGTCGCGGATGGCGCATGAAGAGCAGGTGTCCTTCTCGGCGGCGTTGAGGGCGTACAGACGCTCGCGGGCTGTCTCGTCGATGCCCGTCTCCACGTGACCGATGGCGTAGTCGGTATTGCTGCCGTCGCCGACGAACTGCACGCACGGGTAGAGCCTGCCGTTGGGAGCAACCGAGATCTGCCGCCGTCCCAGCTCGCAGCGCTCCGCCTTGCAACTTCCCGGCCGGACGTGCGAGCCGATCTTGACCTCGAATGGGCTGAAGTAGAACTTCTCCTCCCGCCTGGTCGCTCGGTAGTACCACGTCGCCAATGTTCCGTACTGCCGGCGCAGCTCGCGGATGTGCCCGTTGCGCCACTCGGCGCCGTAGTCCAACGAGCAGATGAGGTAGCGGAACCCACGCTTGCGGAGGAACCGCACGCCGCGAGCGAAGTGCCTGACCGTGCTCGGCGTCACCACCATCATGACGGGCGCGTGCGGGCGGTGGCGCAGCAGCAGCTCGACCACAGGTTCGAGTCGGTCGAACGACCCGTTTCCGCCAGCGTCTACGCGATGCCGGTCGTGCGCCGCCCGAACGCCGTCGTGGCTGAGTGCGACGAAGACCTCGGACGTGTCGGGATCGGTCAGGAAGTCCTCGTCGAGGAGCAGCCCGTTCGTGGTCACCTTGAAGTGGAAGAGCTGTCCCGTCTGCTCCTCCACGCTCCGGCAGTGCCGGACGACCTCGGCGATCAGGTTCCGCTTCAGCAACGGCTCGCCGCCGAAGAAGATGACCCCGAGGCTGCCGCCCGGTCGCTCCCGCCGCAGGACCTCCATGCCCAACGCCACAGCCGCTTTGGCCGTCTCCAGGCTCATATCGCCGCCGCCATGCGGCGCCGAGTAGCAGTAGCGGCACCGCAGGTTGCAGCGACCGGTCAAGTGCAGCGTGAGATGCACGTCAGATCACGCCTTGCGCCTTGAGCCAGGTGATGAAGTCCCGGACTTGCTTGCGGAGCTCCTCCTTGGCCGTGTCGACGGCTGTCGCGGCCCTTCGCACGTGAGCCTTCGCAGAATCGCTCGCGGTCGGGGCCGGAGACCCCGATGGTCTCGGCTTCCGCCACCATGCCTCGGGTCTGACCATCGGGTCGTAGAAGACGACGTAGGCACCGTCGGGTCTCGCTGCCGCCAATGAGGTGCGCAGGACGGTGGCTGTCTCACGCGTGTCGTAGCTGTACACGCTGTCCACTGGACTTCGGTGCGTTCTCTCCCAGGCCTCGAAGTCAGACGACGACACGTACTCGTACGAGACCCCCAGCTCGGGGGCTGTCCCGTCGAGTGTCAACGGGTCGCCCCTCTCGACGAGTCGCGCGTACGAACGGCCTTCGCCGGATCGTGGGCCAAACCCATACCGGTCCGTCACAGGGACAGATATGCCCTCCAGTGTCGTGTCCGTCTCGGCGAACACGATTCCCGCCTTCTTCGCCTCCTGCACGACCACCTGTCTCGCCTCCTCCTCGGACAGGAACACCGGTGGATTGACGGCGTCGCACCCGAACGCCCCCCGACCGTCACCATGGACGAGGATCGGCGCCACCAGGGACACAGCGGGTGATTTGCCGGCGCCGCTACCTCCGTTGGTCCCACCGGCGCGCGGCGTCCTCTGGCAGCCAAGGAGAATAGTGCACACGCCGGCCAAGGCGGCGAGCACCACGCGGTTGTTGCGCCATCGCCTGGGCACGAGCCGCAGGATCTCGGGGTGCTCTTCGAGGATGGCGTAGGTCGGGTAGCGCGGCTGAGGGTACCGTCTCACAGGGGTGACTTTCATGTCGACACCTCCTTGCATCGTCGCCCCAATCGTCTGTCTTGGACGAAGACCCGTCTCTGTTTGTTCCTGCGCCGGCTGGGTGGACGGCGCTGGGTGATCCGGCTGGCGAATCTTCCCCTTTCGGTATTTCCTTGGCAGATGCCGACCTTGACACGCAGGAGACCGCCTAATCCTTCAGTTGGCCTCCGCCTTTAGTGGCTCTTCGTTCGCCACGGCGTGGAGCCCCAGAGCGCGAGAGAGACAACGGTCCACAGCCGCCATAGCGCCTGCCGGGAGCCGGCCAATCCGGTGCCGAACCATGGCAGCAGTGCAGCATGCTAACCAACTCGTTACGGCTGAAGGTTTCAGGAGTCCTGCTGCCTCCCAGCCAGGGATTGTGAAACTGACGTCGTTCGCGTGTGCCGCAAGGTTGCTCGTTCTCGCCGCGACCAATAGCCGTCCCTCGCAGTCGAGGAACTCCCGGGCATTGACGACTGCTGCCGGTCGTGTCTTCAGGCTGGTGTGATCCCCGGCAGGGAACGGTATGAGGACGATCTCACCCCGCTCGAACTCCATAGTGCTTCCCCCAATCGTCGTACACAGCATCCGCCTCGTTGTCCCAGACGTCGTTTAGACCTGCCAGCGAGAACGCCTCGAATCCCTCCTCGGAATGTGACACACTCGCGGCCCTTGGTCGGTCCACGACCTTGCGAGGAATCCGGAAAGTGTGCCCGATCCTCGCCGCCCGCAGTTGCCCGGTTCGGATCCAGCGCCGAACTGTGTCCGGGTGGACTGCAAGCAGCTTGGAGGCTTGCGATACGGTGTAGTACGCGGCTGCTTCCATGGCTCTCTCCAATAGTCGCCTCCAGTAGTCTGTGGGGGCGCATTGTACTGCTTCGTGTTGAATCCAGCGACCCTCCGCCCCGGCCTCCCGCTACGGTGTGAGCGTCACCTTGATCGACTCCTTCCCCTCGTGGACCAGCGCGAACGCCTTCGGGAACTCCGCCAGCGGAAGCTGGTGCGTCACCAGAGCGCTGCCGTCGATTAGCCCGCGGTGCAGGTAATCGATGGCGAGGGGGTAGGTGTACGGCGACAGGTGGGCGCCGTGGATGTTCAGCTCTTTGGTGTCGCCGATGAGAGTCCAATCGACAGTCGTGGGCCCGCTGAAGACGCTGAACTCGACGAACGTGCCGAGCCGGCGGACCATGTGGAGTCCCTGGATCACGCCCTGCGGGTGGCCGGTGGCTTCGATGTAGACGTCACAGCCATAACCGTCGGTCCGGTCGAGTACCTTCTGCAGCGCGTCCTCCTTGCCCGGGTTAATTACGAGGTCGGCACCCAGACGCTTCGCGATCTCCAGTCGGCTGTCCATCATGTCGAGGACGACCAGCGCACCGGGGTTCTTCAGGCGGGCGGCGCCGACCATCCCCAGCCCAAGCGTGCCGGCGCCGGCGATCACCACGAAGTCGCCCAACTCGATCTCGGCGCGCTGGACGGCATGGATCGAACAGGCCAGCGGCTCGATCAGGACGGCGAGCTTGGGGTCCATCCCCGCTGGCGCCCGGTGGTTGATCGCGTCGGCGGGGAACTTCATGTACTCCGCCATGGCGCCGTTGAGCCAGTGCTTGAAGCCGTAGATGTCGTGCTGCTGGCACATCCAGTACTTGCCCGACTTGCAGAACCGGCACTGCCAGCACGGGACGATCTGCTCCGACACAGCGAGGTCGCCCAGCGCCAGCTCGTGCTTGTCTCCCGCTCCCTCGCCGAGAGCTACCACTTCGCCGACGAACTCGTGCCCCGGCACGCACGGCGGCTCACAGTAGCCCTTGCGGTGTTCGTCGCCCCAGAACAGCGGAGCGCCGCCGTGGCACTTTGAGTCACCCGCGCAGACTCCGGCATTGAGCACTTTGACGACAACCTCCCCGGCGGCGGGAGTGGGGACGGGCAGTTCCTCAAGACGGTAGTCGCCTGCGCCGTGGCAGACGACGGCTTGCATGGTGTCGGGAAGGGGCATGGTAGACTCCGGGTGATGAATGTCGGCTGGCCGGTTGCGGAAGGAAAGGAAGGTGACGGGCGAGGCGGCGTGCCTCGCCCGCAGTTGCTTGGAGCAACCTGGCTGTCAACCGGGAGAGAGTGTAGCACAGGGCGGCTGCTCTCGCAGCCTGAAGGGCGGCCGTTGGTCCCTGTGGGCGACACCCAGGCACGTTGTGTGCCGCGACGGGCGCTGCTACAATGCGTCCTGACTGCCCAGCCTGCCCGGAGGTCTGACCTGCGCCGTGCGCATCCGCGAGTTCGAGTGGGATGACGGAAACGTGACGCACCTGCGCTCAAGCCACGGCGTTGAGCCGGTGATTCGGCGGACGAAGATGGGACACTACGCCGCATTTGGCCCGACCCTCGATGCGCGCTACCTCGTCATCCTCTACGAGAACAAGGGACGAGGGACGATCCGGCCCATTACAGGCTGGGACATGTCCAGATCAGAACGGCGTTACTACCGGAAGAGCACCGGAGGCTGACCCGATGAGCACACAGGGAGCACGTGAGACGGAGAGCGGGGTTGCGTCCTACTACGACACCCAGGGCGTCCTCGACGAGGTCGTCGGGGAACCCGTGCACGCGGACCTCGACGAGGACCTGCGCACGGCTATCCTGTCAGGGCGACGGCATCGGGAGACTAAGTCCATCACGATACGAATGGACCCCTATCAGATCCAAGCGGTTCGCAGGATCGCCACCCTCAAGTCGATCCCCTACCAGACGCTGATCCGCCACTGGGTTGCGATGCACGTCAAAGAGGAGTTGCACGACGCGGCGGCGTAACGGCGGCTGCGCTGACGCCGGGATCGGGGGAAGGGCTTTGGAGCGGGCCCAAACCTCAGTCAAGCCGAGGTCTCCGGGCGTGGGGTCTCTGCCGGCCCACCACTGTAGTGGGCGCCCAACCGGGCGCGAGCAACGCCGAGTGACACGGCGAATCCCTCTGTCAACGGCGACCGCGCCCAGCCGAAGAGGAGCTACCCCATGAACCTCATCGTCCTCTGCACCGACACCCTCCGCGCCGACTACCTCGGCTGCTACGGGAATGACTGGATGGAGACGCCGCACCTGGATGCGTTCGCGGAGAAGTCCATCGTCTACGAAAGCTGCTGGGGGGAGTCGCTGCCGACCGGGCAGGCGCGCCGGGCGTGGTTCACCGGGCACAGCCTCCTGCCCTTCTCCAAGGAGCCGCAGCCCAAGGGCGTCTACTGCGGTCTGTGCAGCCTCGTCGACCGGTGTGGGCGGGCCACGTGCTGGAGACCATCGAGCGGCTCGGGCTGTTCGAGAACACGCTGGTTGTCTTCACCAGCGATCACGGCACCGAGTTCATGGAACACGGTCATCTCCAGAAGCACCCGCACCTGCTGCATCACCAGGTTGCCCGGCTGCCGCTAATCGTCCACCATCCCGAGGCGGACCTCAACGGGCAACGGGTGGGTGGGCTGACCTCCGCCCTGGACTTCATGCCCCCTTTCCTCAACTTCCTCGGAGAAGACGGCGCCGACGCACTGGACGGCAGCGACTTCCTCGAGCTCGCCACCGGCGAGGCGAAGTCCATCCACGACTACGTCTACTCCGGCTACGGCCGGTACGGCTCTGTCCGCGACTCCGAGTGGAACTACCTCTTCCCCACCGAGACAGGGCTCCAGGATGATCCGGAGGTCGACGAGGAGACCATGCCGCCCGACCTCATCACCGCCCTGGTCGAGCCCCTCCATCCGCCCCGCCTGTACCACTACGGCGCCGGCGACTTCGACGAAATGAACAACGTCATCGACCGGCACCCGGAGGTGGCGGCGCGCATGAGGGAACTGGCGCTCCGGAAGTGGCCGGACGCGCCAGCCTGACCGCAGGACCGGGAGACCGCACGTGCAATTCCAGTACGTCGCCAAGGACGCGGACGGACGCAGGCAGGAGGGCATCCTCGAGTGCCCGGACCAGCAGGCTGCGGCCAGGACGCTTCAGGAGCAGGGGTGTTTCGTGCTGTCGGTTCGACCGGTCCGTGCCACCCGCGAACAGTTCGACTGGGGGCAGGTCTGGTACGCGCTGCGGCCGCTTGCGCCGCGGACCATGGCGGTCTTCTTCCGGATGCTGGAGAGCTGTCTCCACGCCGGGCTGACCGTTTTCGACTCGCTCCGTCGCATTCAGGTCGACCTCTCCGACGCGCGGCTCCGCAGCCTCGTGGACGACCTGGCAGAGCAGGCATCTCAGGGGCGCCCCCTTGCCGAAGGGCTGACGCGCCACGCGAAGTACTTCCCCAACCACGTCCGCGAGTTGACCCGGGTCGGCGAGCAGAACGGGTGTTTGGAGGCGATGGTCGGCGAAATCGCCCGCGCCTACGAGCGGGATGACCGCCTCTCGCGCTCGCTCCGGTGGCCGATTGGCTTCCTGCTCGTCTCTGTCCTGCCACTCCCGGTGTTCTGGCAGGCGTTCAACTACTTCGAGTACCTGGCCGCGTTCTGGATCACGCCCGAGCGCATGCCGGCCTACTCGGGCAGCCCCTGGGCGGCGGCGTGGGACATGTGGCTGCGGAAAGATGGGTTGGTCTGCGTCGCCCTGACCGTACTGATTCTCCTGGCCGTGGTCGTTGCCCGCATCGTCCTCCGCTATCCGGGACGAATTACCTGGCGGGACGCCCTCAGCTTGCGCCTGCCGCTGTGGGGGCCGTTGGCCAGAGGCTGCGCTCAAGTCCGCTTCGTCAGGACATTCTGGGCCGCGTACCACGCCGGGCAGCCATACGCCGAGGCGTTCGCCATGGGCGCTGCCGCCACCGCGAACGCCGCCTTTGACGCCCGCCTACAGCCGCAGGTGGCGGCCGTGCGCGCGGGGACCAGAGTTGCCGACGCGCTACGCCAAGCGAACCTCCTGCCCCGTGAACTGGTGGGCGGGATCGCCCAGGGGGAAGACACGGGGCGCCTGGAAGAGAGCCTGCAGCGAGCGGTGGAGTACCTCGAACGCGACCAAGATGACACCATCCGGGCAGCCCTCGCGCGGAGCTGGGTGCTGGCGATCTTCTACGGGCTCGCGGGGGGCGCCGCGGCGTCTGTCCACCTCTTCCAGCAGTACTTCGGGTGGGTGTTCGACTTCACGGAGCACTTGTTTGATTAGAGTGGAGCGTTGGGGTGGTGGAACCCTACTTCGCTACTTCCCCACTCCCCTACTCCGCTCGTCCCGCCAGCGGCTCAGCCAGCCGGCCCCCCAGCTTCGCCGGCCACGGAGCGTTACCACCACAGACACGACAAGGACCAACCCGTCCCGGGTCAGCGAGATCGGCCCCACTTGCTCGTTGGGGATTAAGAACCCGAAACATCCGCAGTCGAGTTCGCGGCCGCGGGCGAAATTGATTCCCATTCCACTCAGGAACGCGACTAAGAGCACCGTCGTCACCAGCGCGGCCCCCTCGACACCGATCCCCGCGAGCAGCGCAACGCCAGCGAGCAGCTCAATCCACGGCAGTGTCACCGCAGCCAATGGCACCAACGTGGGCGGGAGAAGCTGGTACTTGTTCACCGAGACGACGAACACCTCAGGATGCGCGATCTTGTCTACGCTGGCCAGCACGAACAGCACGCCCAGAAGCAGACGGAGCACGAACAGCAACGCTCGCATCGTCAGTGCTGCTCCTTCTGCTGGCTCAACGGATCGGGGCCTTTCTCCTGCGGTTGGCCGGCCTTCCGCCACTCCTCCCAGCCACCCGGGAACAGCTTGACGTCAACGTACCCCTGCGCAAGGAGCTTGTCCAGCACCTCCACGCTGTCGGTGCACGTACCTCCGCCGCAGTAGACAATGAGTGAGGTCTCCCGGGGGAACACCCGCCGGAACCGCTCGAACGGCGCACCGAAGTCGTTGAATGGAATCGAGAACGCGCCAACGAGGTGACCGGCTTCGTAGTCCTGCCGTGGGCGGGCGTCGACGAGGATGGCGGTACCTTCCCGCATGGCTGTCTGCACCGTTGCCAGCGCAACGCCTTTCCCTTCGCCGACGAGGCGCTTGACCGGGTCCAGGGCGCCCTGCTGCTTCAGCGCGGCGTAGCCCAGCGGCAGCCCGTGAGGCCGGACGGCGTTCACCACCAGACCCAGGACGCTGCCAGACAGGGCGAGCAGCGCGGCACTCCGCAGGCGCGGCTTCCAGTGCGGCAGAGCCATCAGTTGTCTTCGCCCTTCTCTCTCGGCATGCAGATCACTTCCCGAACCTGCAGATCGAAGAAGTTCACCGAGTACGCCGGCTTCACCACGATCGCCACATCTGCACCGACGCCCGTACCGGCGACAGCGAGGCACTCCGCCTCCATGTTGAGCAATCCCGCGTCGGCCGCCATCGTGGCGACCTCCACGGCCACCTTCATCCCCTGCCCAAAGGCGTAGTACGTGTGCGCGATGAGGTTGCCGGGATGGACACCTCCGAACTTCTGCATCACGGCGTTCTCCAGATTCCCCATCAGCGTGTGCGTGGCCGTGAGGAACTGCACCCCTTTCGCCTCAGCCGCCGCGACCTTCGCCGGGTCCGGTGCGGCGTACTTCGCCCACACGCCGGCCATCAGGTGGACACCGACGAGCCGCACCTCCTGCCCCGCAAACGCCTCGGCGGCCTCAAGGGCAGTCTGCCCGCTGGTCGTCGCCAGAACGACCTGTCGGATGCCCAGCGCTCGCGCCCGCTCGGCCGCCGCCGCCAGACAAGGGCCGGTACACTCTCGGCCGGGCTTCTCGAACAGGATGAGTTTGCGCTCGATCATCTCGGTGGCCTCCGTCAGCAACGTCCCTCGTGCAGGTTGCAGGACTGCTGCGCCTCTGTACGTAGTGTCTGCTGTATTCGCGTTGCGTTGAGCGCTTCCTGCCCAGCGCAGGACCGGCCAAGGGAGAGCTCGGCTCGCAGGTGGTTGAGGTTGGCCGGTCCGCGAGGTACACTTGACCTCGCCACAGGCGCCCGATCAGCACTTAGTGAGTGTGCAGCACAGTGAACACGCGGCACCGACGAACGCTCAGCGCGGTCTTCACCCGACCGGTCTCCGGCTCCCTCAAGTGGCGCGACGTTGAGGCACTGCTGAATGCGTTGGGTGCCACGATCAGCGAACGAGCCGGCTCCCGAGTCGCCGTGATGGTCAATGATCGGGTCGCCGTGTTTCACCGCCCTCACCCGAGCCCGAACATGGATAGGGGCGCGGTGCGGGATCTGCAGAGGTACCTGGAAAGCGCAGGGATTACGCCATGATCGAATATGAAGGCTACCTCGGTGCCGTGGAGTTCGATCCTGAGACCGACTCGTTCCACGGGACCGTGGTCAACACGAACGATGTGATCACGTTCTACGGGTCCTCGGTGACCGAACTCAGGGCGGCGATGCGCGAGTCGCTGAAGGAGTACTTCGCGTTCTGCCGGGAGCAGGACAGGGAGCCGGAGCAGCCCTTCTCGGGGAACCTGATGATCCACACAAGTCCAGAGCTGCACCGACGCGTCGCCTTGGCCGCCGCACGCCGCCAGGTAAGCGTGGGCGGTTTCATAGAGGGTGTTCTGGACGAAGTGCTGGCGGCGTGAGGCGACCAGTGTCGCCATCTACCGGTCCTGGAACTGGCGACATCGCTGGCGATCCTCAACCTGCACAATGGCAGACGGGGAACGGAGCGCCACCACGAATCAGCACAGGGACGAGTCAGCGTCCTACATACTCCCCCGATTCCGGAAGGGTTTGGGGCTTGTCGGACGAAGCCTCCAAGACCCACTTTACAGGAGGGCGGAGAGGGAGACGGAGTCGTGCGTGTGTGCCCGCCCCGTTCCCGCGGCAATGGACCCCAGACGGTGGAGCCTTGAGGGAGAGCAGAACCGATGTCCACAACGGAACGCCAACAACTGCACGACGCATTGGGCAAGGTGAGAAAAACGATCCATCGGTGCCGAGACCGGAAGGAATCCATCGGCGAGGAGAACACCAAGGCCGTGCTCATCGACCCCATTTGATCCGCATTGGGCTGGGACACCCACGACCCGGACGAGGTCTTCCGCGAGTACAGACGGAAACCGCAGGACAACCCGGTGGACCATGCGCTCTTCCTGCACCGATCCCCGCGATTGTTCGTGGAAGCCCAGGGCCTTGGCACGAACCTCCTGGACCGCAAATGGGTTTCTCAGACGTTGGGCTATGCAACCGTGGTCGGTGTCGAGTGGTGTGTCTTGACCAACGGTGACGAGTACCGGCTCTACAACGCCCATGCGCCTGTTGACGTCGAAGAGAAGCTGTTCCGTTCCGTCACCGTGTCGGACGACACGTGCGACGACTATACTCGCGAAGGTTAGGAATACACCGAAGTGGAAGTTCGCAGAACTTCACCCGTGGGCGTGTGGTGAGCACCCAACACACTGCTGTGCACGCAGAGGCGTCGAACTTGTGCAATAGCTTCGGTGTATTCCTAACCTTCGCGAGTATACATCGTCGACCCCAGCGGCCGGTTTTTCTGGCACGCCCCGCTGAAGCGGGCTTTGGTTGACGCGGCGGGGTTGGTCCTCCAGAACGGCCCACGCCAGGGCGCCGCGATTCTGTTCCACACCTGGGGTCAGACCGAGATCGGCACGCTCACGTGGGCCGACGACCTCCGCTTCGAGAGCAAAGACCGCACCGGCTTCGGTTGCGCCACCGCCGCCGGCATCTCCGCCGGCAAGGACTGCACCTTCCGCCTCCTGTGGCGTCGGGGTCTCTTCGCGCTGTACCTCGACGACCTGCTGGTGCAGACGTACCCGACCGGCCAGGTCACCGGCCGAATCGGTCTGTGGGTCCAGGATGGTCACGCCACCTTCGACAGCATCCGCGCTTGGGGCATGAACCTGCCCGAGGACGCCACCGCGGCGCCCTGACAGGCGCACGCAGGTCGCCGTGGCGAGGGCCGGCTACCCAGCGCCGTCCGGCGGCGTTTCCCGCACCCGCTCGATCACTGCCTTCACCAACCCCGTCATCGTGGCCGCGTCGGTCTCCGGCACCATCCGCTTGGGGTACGGGTACCACGTTTGCACGAACCAGCGAGTCGGCCGGCCGCCGGCCTCGAAGTACGTGTTCGCCATCTGCAGCGTCTCTCTGCAGAACAGCTCATCAGACTGCTGCCCGCCGCGCTCCGAGTTGACGATCAGGTTGACTTCCAGCCCTTCGTCCCGGCAGCGATCTTCGTAGTCGCGGACGCGCTTCAGCCAGTCCACGCTGGTGGCCGGCTTCAGGTTCACTGAGAAGTGCTCGGCGATCAGGTAGTCGTACGGGTTGTCGAGGGTGACCCCGGCGAGCGGGAGTCCGGCGTCCTTGAGCTTCTCGTAGACGATTCGGTGCGCGTCGTCGTAGTCGCCGTAGTCCTGCCGCAACGGTCCCCGGGCGTGGTACGACACGTCGCCCTTGTAGCCCCAGTTCGGGAAGTTCGTGAGGTGCCAAAACCTCATCTCGGGGTGCGCCTCGTGGAAGGCGCGGACGGAATCGACCACCTCGTTGGCAGCCGCCTCCAGGGAGTCGAAGTGGCGGCCATCCTTGCGGTTGTCCGGATGCATGAGCCGGCGGATCGGGCCGTCGAGGTCCAGGAAATCCACGTTCCCGCCAGCGGCGTACCACTTGTCGATCTTGGCCAACTCAAGCTGCGCAGACCACTCGCCATTGGTGTCGTCCATGGGGCCGAAGTCCAGGCAGCAGCCGCACTCCACGGCAACCTGGTAGCGCTGGTCCTGCACCAACTTCACGAGCGCCGCAAGCTGTTCTGGGCGGGCGCCATTGATCTGGTCGATGTACAGCTTGATCCCGCTGAGGTTCTCCTTGACGAAGGCCCATTCGGCGTCGTCGCGGAGGAGCTGCGTCACGCGGTCGCCGGCGCAGAGCCAGACTTCGGGGCCGCCGCCGGGGCGAGGTGGCGAGGCCCTGGCCGGCCCGGCGATCCCCAACAGCGCCAGTACGCCGAGGGCTGGCGCCGCGATCACGGTCGACTTGAGTAGTCTGCTCATGCTCGACTCCTACGGAAACAACACACAGCGGGCAAGCTGCCCGCTGTACGCTCTCATTCGTCCGAGCGGAAGTCGCCCACCACCTGCGGCGTCAGCTCAAAGCTGTCAAACTCCGCCTGGCACCCTCCTTGGAACGGGGCTTGGGCATGCACGCCGACCTTCACCGTGGTCAGTAGCTCAAGGGCAAAGCACCGGACGAACCGCCACCCGGTGCCGTCGAGGCTGAAGTGCATGCCGAAGACGTTCCCGTTCCTCGTCACGCGGAGGAAGCACTCGGGGGTCGCCAATAGCTCGCCGTTGGCGTCATCCGACCAACGGTCGGTCACCACAGAGACCACGGCAATGTCCCCGAGGGGGCTCCGTTCCAGGCACACCTTGGCCCAGCGCGACTCCGTGTCGCGAACGGTCAGCGCCGCAGCGTCGCCAAACCCGACGAGGCGCGCCCGGGTCCGGGTGACGGCGGTGAAGTCGCCGGTCACCTCCCGGTAGAGCAGGCAGGCGTTGTCGAACGCCTGCCCTCCGTACGGCCGGAAGAAGTCGGTCCTCGGCTCTGGTACAACGGTAAGCGCGCCGCCCGGCTCGAAGCCCCACTCCGCAGGCTCCGTGAGCCACTGAAGCCAATTGGGTAGCGTCTGTGCCGTGCCGCCGGCGAGTAGGTTCATGGCAGGTCCTCCCTCTGTGCTCGTCAACTCGGCGCAGGGCCGAGCTACGCTCACTCCGTTGGGCCGATATACCCCGTGGATAGCGCCACGTCGTCGTACCAGACAATGTTGTCGTTCGCGGCCTGGTGGATGTAGACGCCGAAGTTGCACCGCTTCAGCTTCACCGCCTCGGTGCTTCGCCAGCGGCAGCCTGTGTAGTGAATGTAGAGCTTGCCGTCGATCCACGCCGCAAGCTCGCCATTGGCTTGCCCGACATCATTCGCCTTGATCATGTGCTCCAGGCAGTACCACTTGTCGCGCTGCAGCGCGACGCGCTCGTCGTGGGCAGGACACAGGTTGTTGCCCCAGTAGTGGCCGTCGCGGTCGACCTTCATGTCCATCCAGTAGGTGTAGAGGAACATGAAGCCGGGCGGCGCGTAGCGGCCCCAGTCGCGCCACGGCTCGAAGCTGCTGGTGAAGCGGTCGTCGCCCTCGGGCCGAATGCCGGCTTTGCCCAGGCCAGCCCACTTGTCGGTGCCGGACACACCCGCCAGACCGCCACCCACGTGGTTGAGGTTCCCCTGGTCGTAGTCCGCAGCGAACCGGATGTAGCGACGGTAGTAGACTTGGTCGTGCCCCTCGGGGCCGAACCACAGACTGGCGCCCGCGCTCGACTCCTTGCCTTCACGCCCCGGCGCCGTGAACTGGATCGCGCCGCCGCCCCGATGAGCCAGCTTGGGGTCGGTCGTCAACTTCGCCCGGCCGTCCTTGAGTCCGCCGATCTCGAAGTAGTTCTCCAGCGACGCGGCCGACTCAAACCCATCGGCAAAGAACACCTCCCCCGGCTTCTCCAGCGCAGCAAGCGCCTCCGGATTGGCCCGCGTCGCCGCCGTCACCAGCGCAGGATAGGGCGGCGTCTCTTCCGCCTGGGCGCGCTGGAGACGGTCGGTCGACCCAATCAGCAGCAGCACCGTGGCCACGGCGATCACCGTGAAGGCAAGAGTCGTGAGAGTCAGTTGGCTTCTCATGGCTGTCTCCTCTCGGCGAGACCCTGAGTGCCGCTCCCGGGCGCCCAGGTCGCGTATTCGTTCTGCATCTCCGGGCCGCCGCCCTTCAGAAACCGCAGGAACGCAGGCGCAGCGTGGTAGGGCTTGCCGGCCGGGCCGCCCTTCGCGTCCACGAAGGAGAGCTCCACGCCGACGGGCTGGCCCTTCAGTTCGGACGGGCGCGGCCAGTTGCCATCGTCGCGTGTCGTGCCGGAGCTGGCCGGGACCAACTCCAGGCGAATGAATAGGCTGCGGTCTGCGGGATCGCGAGCCCCGATCAGCACAGAACGGTCGGGCTTGGATGCGTGGAAGCCGACCCAGGGCTGCGGCTGCTTCTCCGGATAGGCGTAGAACTGCTCGGGGCCCTGGTCGCCGAAGGGCGACATGTTGTTGAACACCTTGAAGATGGCGGCCGCGGTGAATGAGGGCGGGCTCACCGTGCCGGGCGTTGAGGGCTGCGGGGCGAGTGGGCGCACCCTCTCCGTCGCCTTGAGTTGACCGTGGGTTGCGCCCAGTCCCTGGAGGCCGCCCAGCACCGGGAAGTACGTCTCGCCCACCGCATACTCGGTTGCGTTCTCCACGGCGAGCGTGAAGAGCGCTCCGCCTTCGCGCAACTCGATAGCCATGGTCGCCGACAAGTCGTCGGGCTGGCCGAGGTAGTTATTGAGCGGACCCTCCCAACGGAGCGCCAGCTTCCCGCCGCGGAGACGATGGGCGGTCAGCTTCTGGTCGGCGCCACGGATCCAGTTGGCCTCGATGGTCTGCCAGGGCTCCTTGCCCGGGAGCGGCAAGGCGAAGCGGAAGCTGCCGGCTAGCCTCGGCTCCAAGAGCAGCTCCAGGCCGGCCTCCTTGTCGCGGATGCGGGTGATTGAGCCGTTGGCGCGGCTCACCTCGACGAGGCAGTGCTCGTCTTCCAGGCGCAGTGACCGCTTCGGGTCGCAGGCCGTGGGCGGCGTGACGGGCTTGGCAAAGTCTGCCGGCAAGTCCGCCGTCCGCACCTCGTCGAGGCAGAGCATCGAGAACGTGGGCTGGTCGGCGTCGTCCACCGCCTGGAGGTAGACCTCCTTGCCGCGGTGCTTTGAGCCGTCCAAGAACACGGGCACGAAGTTGGTGGTGTCCGGCGCGTAGACTCGGTCGATCTCTGTGCCGTCCGTCAGGTTCAAGGTGACGTATACTCGCGAAGGTTAGGAATACACCGAAGCTCTTGCACAAGTTCGACGCCGCTGCGTGCACAGCAGTGTGTTGGGTGCTCACCACACGCCCCCGGGTGAAGTTCTGCGAACTTCCACTTCGGTGTATTCCTAACCTTCGCGAGTACAGCCGACCGGTTGTCGGCATGAAGGCCGAAGGTGAACCCGCGATCTACCGCGGTGATCGTCATCCGCACCGAGATCGCGTGATCGCCGCCGGCGGCGTCCTTCAGCGGGCCGTCCCACCCCAGAGTCATCGTGCGGCCGTCGACGCGCCCCGTTGACAACGCCTGGTCCTTGCCCAGCACCGCCACCGTCGTGTTGTCGGGCTTCAGCAGCGCCAGCCGGAAACTCTCAGCGAGGCCCGCAGGCGCGGCCAACGTGATGCCGGAGGCGTCGTCGTGGAGGCGCGTGAGCACCCCGCTCCCGCGGTCCACCTCCAGGACGGTCCCGCCAGCGTCCAAGACGAGATTCGCCTCGGGGTGGCTCCGCGCTGCGAAGAGCACCAGCACCGCGCAGACGGCGCGTGCGCAGGTGAGCGCGGCAGGAAGAGCATTGGAGGCAGACCGTGTCATGCGGGACCTTCAATCCGGCGAGACTACCGGTCAGCGCAGCAGAGCAGCGGCGAGCGGCCGCTGGTCGGGGGGGGGCGGATTGGGCAATGCGCGCGTTTGCGCGGGGTGGCACACGATCACGTACTGAGCGAGGTCGCGGAGCCTGATTCTACCTCGGCGCCACAGGCAGGGCAAAACGACGGCATTCCTGATGCCCGGAGAATGCCTGCAGAACGCCGACGAGCACAACGCCCCGACTCGGTGTGCTCGGCCCTCCACCTGCGCGCAGGGGCAGTTCCTGGCAGGCCGAGTCTACACCACGAAGTCCGCCTGCGACACCGGTTCAAGCTGCGCTTCGTGCTTCGGCACCGTGCGCCAACTCACCCGCTGGAGGCTGATGCAATCTACCGGGCAGGCGTCGACGCAGGCGTGGCAGCGGATGCAATCTGCCTGGTTGATCCAGATGAGGTTCTTGTCTTCGGTGCCGGCGGCACGGTTGTAGCCGACGATCCGGTCGCTCTCGTCGTAGATGAGCGACCCGGCTTCGACGATGCAGTTGGGGCGGGGCTTGGCTTTGACGCACCAGTCGCAGCAGAGGCACTTGTCGGCGTCGATCTCGTACTTGTGGCTGCAGAGGTAGCAGCGCTGGGTCTCGTCGACGGCGAGGGGCTGGGAGTAGCCGTGCTCTACCTCGGCCGTGAGCGTCCGCAATGCCGTGGGGAGGGCGGGCCTCCCCTGGCAGGGGACCGCATCCATCTCGCGGATGCGGCCGGTCTCGGTGGCGTCCTCGATGACGGCCACGTCCACCAGGCGCTCTTCGCCCATCAGGAACTTGTCGACCTCGCGAGCAGTGTCCTTGGCGTGGCCGATGGCGTCGATGAGCGACAGGGCGCCGGTGGCGAAGTCGCCAGCGACGAACAGCTTGGACACTGCCGTGGCGTGCGCGCCGCCGCTCTTCAGCCAGCCGTCGTCCTCCACCAAGGTCTCTCTGAGCGCTTCGTCGATCCAGGCCGTATCGGGGAACTGCCCGGTGGCCAGCAGCACGGTGGTGGCGGGCACGTTGAACTCGGCGCCGGGGAGCTCGACCGGGCGCCGCCGGCCGCTGTCGTCGGGGGCGCCCAACTCGGTGCGGATGAACCGAACGTGGGTCACGTGACCGGCCTCGCCGAGATAGGCGATGGGGGTGACCATGTAGTCGACCGGGATTCCCTCGTGCTCCAGTTCCTCCAGCTCGCCGGGAGTCACCAGCATCTCCGCGCGCGAGCGTCGGTAGCACACGTGGACCGTCGGAGCGCCGAGGCGTTGCGCGACGCGGGCGCAGTCCATGGCCGTGAACCCGCCCCCGATGACCATCACCCGCTTGCCGACCTCCGCCCAGCCGGTGTCGTTGACCTCCAGTAGGAAGTCCAGCCCGTGGCGGATGCCCCCTAACTCCTTGCCTGGCAAGTCCAGCAGGTTCGGGCGAAGCGTGCCGGCGGCCAGGACCACCGCGTCGTTTTCGGCAAGCAGTTGCTGTAGCGAGAGGTCTCCGCCGATCCGCGTGTTGCAGCGGAGTTGCACGCCCTGCAGCCGGATCTGCTCGATCTCCCGGTCGATCACGTCGCGCGGCAGCCGGAACGCGGGAATGCCCTGGTTCATCATGCCGCCAGGCTGGGCGTGCTTCTCGTAGACGGTGACGGCGTGACCCAGGAGGGCGAGTTGCCGAGCCGCGGCCAGACCGGCGACGCCGGCGCCGATGATCGCCACGCGCTTGCCGGAGGGCTCGAACCACGGCTCGAGGACGACGGGATCCTGCTGCTTCCAGTCCGCCGCCGCGCGCTTGGAGAAGCAGATGGCCACCGACTCACCGAGTCCGCTCCACCCGTGCCGACACTCAGCTTCGCACGGTCGGGCGCAGACACGGCCTAACACGCCGGGGAAGACGTTGTCGCGGAGGTTGATCCGGTACGCTTCGTCGTACTCGCCGTGAAAGATGGCGCCGAGGTAGCCGGGGATGTCGGTGCGCGCCGGGCAGGCGGCCTGGCACGGGATGTTGCGGGCGAGCCAGTGGAAGTCCTTGGGCTGGTTGCCGTGTCCCCGCAGCTTCGACAGCGCGTTGTGACGGTACGGCGCGGGCGCGCCCTCGGGGCGAACGTCGGCAATCCCGCCAAGGGTGAAGGTCGGCAGCTTCAGCGGCTTCTCGGCTACAGCGGCGCCCGCGGTCTTCGGTCGGCCGCGCAGCGCCGCCAGCTTCTGGGCGCGGGCGCGGGCCTCGCGGAATGCCGGCTGGTCCGGTTCGGTTTCCAGGGCGCGGTCGATCCACTTCAGGGCTTCGACGGCCTGCCCGTCGTGGTGCAGCGCGAGCCCGTACATGAACTGGGTGGCGGCAAGCGACTGGTCGGTCACGTATCCGGCGAACGCCTCGACCGCCTCTGCGTACTGCTCGCGACGGAACGCCGACAGCCCCCGGATCGCCAGCACTTCCGCCGACGTGTCGCCAAGCTCGGCGGCACGCCGGGAGAAGAAGCTCGCCGCGTGCATGTCGCCTTTGGCGTCGCCGCGTTGGGAGTAGGCCCGGGCGAGCAGCGCGCAGAGGGCAGACTCGTTCGGCGCCTCGGCGGAACGGATCAGGTCGATGGCTTCGTCGTTGCGGCGCTGATCCAGTAGGGCGCCGGCTTCGCGCGTGAGGGTCTCAAGGGCTGCTTTCATCGGCTCTCGCTTCGCTGAGGACTTGATCGAACACGGGCTGCATGAGCAGATTGCGGACGTTGTCGGGCGTTTCCGCGGTGGGGACGGAGCCGAGAAGCTGCGCCAACCGCTTCCCGCCGAGGCGACGAGCGAACTGGCCGAAGGTCTCCTCTGATCCGATCCGGTTGGTCACGTAGTGCGTAAGCAATCGGCGGATGACCGCGACGGCTTGGTCTGCGCCGACTTGCGCAACGAACTCCCCAACGTGCCCCTGACCGCTGAGATCGCCGCCGACGTGGATGGCGAAGCCGTCCTGGCTTCCGGCGTCCCTGCGGAGCCGGGCGCCACGCAGACCAATGTCGGCGATCCAGTGTTGGGCGCAGGAGTTGGGGCAGCCGGTCAGGTTGATGCGCAGCGGCCCAACCTGCTGCCAGAACCTCCGGTCGTTGGAGGCATCCTGCCAGAGTCGCCAGTACATGTTGGGCGTGTCGGACACGGACGGGTTGCAGAGCGTGCTGCCGACGCACGCGACCATGTCGGGGAAGCGCTCGAAGCCGTCGACCGGATACCCCGCGTTGCGGATCTCCGTCAGCAGCGGCTCGACCCGGTCGTCGGGCACGAACCGCAACTCGACGTTTTGCCGGTTAGTGAGCATGAGCTGACCGTTGCCGTATGCCCGCGCCCAACCGGCCAGCCGCTTGGAGTCGGCAGTCCTCAGTTCCGACCGCAGGATCATGATCCGGATAATGTTGAAGCCGGGCTGCCTCTGCGGGATGACTGTCTGCCCGTCCAGGAAGCTGTCGCCAACGGTGGGTGGGTTCGCGCCGGGCACAAGCCGGTCCAGACCCGCGACGCCGCGCTCGCGCAGGATCTCCAGGATTCCCTCCCGGAAGCCCTCAGCACCCCGCCGATCGACGACGATCTTCAGCCGCGCAAAGGCGCGCTTCCGGCGGTCGCCCCAGCGGCGGAAGCCTTCTGTGACCGCCTGCGCCACCGGCAGCACCAAGTCGGTCGGCACCCAGTCGAAGATCACCTTTGCCAGGTAGGGCCGCGCCCCCAGCCCGCCGCCGGCGTGGAACTTCCAGCCGAGTTCGCTGGTTTCGCTCCCAGGTTCGCGCCGGGCGGGGTACCAGCCCTGACAGTTCATCAGTGTCTGTCCACAGGCACGGCCGCACCCGGCGACGCTGATCTTGTGCTTGCGGGGGAGGTTGCGCTGTTGATCGCGGATCTCGGGGTCATCCGCCAGGGCGGCGACCAGCTCCGTGGTGCCATCGAGTTCGCACGGACACACGCCCTGGAGCGGGCAACTCACCACATTGCGTGTGACGTCGCCGCAAGCGTTCTTGGTCATCAGCCCCACGCCCTGCATGCCCTCCAGGATCTTGTAGAGGTCGTCCTTACGAATCCAGTGGAACTGCAGAGTCTGCCGCGTGGTAATGCACAGCTCGCCCTGGCCGTGCTGCTCCGCGAGGTCGGCGGCGCGCTCCAGTTGGGCCGCTGTCAGCAGCCCGCCCGGAATCCGCACCCGGATCATGAAGAACCCCTTCTGGAGCTGATGGTAGATGCCCCACCATTTGTACATGCCGAGTTCGTTGGGGGTGATCTCCGTGAACGGACGCCTGGCGACCTCGCGGAAGTCGAAGTCGACCCCGAAGCGGAGCTTGTCCTTCTCGGTCTGGGTCAAGTCAGGTTGGGCAGGCATGGGGGCAAACCTCGTTGATTGGGGCAGTCGGCGGCTCCCTCCGGTCCCCGGAGTCGTGGTAAGATAGGGCACCGTTGCAGTGTCCTCGGAGCGTCAAGGAATGGTTCCACACAAACGCCTCATCGACCACCATATCGAGCTTCGCGAGTTCGCAGCCGAAGCGCTGTACCGGACAGCCCTCGTGGCCGAGAAGCTGGAGAGCACCGTGCGGCACGGCGGGCAAGAACGACGCCGGGCAGAACTGCTGCGCGAATCGGCGCAACGGCTGCTAGACGACCAGTTCACGCTGAGCATCGTCGGCGAGTTCAGCCGAGGCAAGAGCACGCTGATCAACGCGCTGCTGGGTCACGAAGACCTGCTGCCGACGGCCATCGAGCCGGCGACGGCGGCTATCACCGTGCTGTCCCGCGGCGAGACGGCGAATGCCACTATTATCTATGAGGATGGCACGCGAGAAGAGAACGTGTCGCCTGCCGATCTGCCAAAGTACGTGTTGGGCCGGGACCTCGATGGGCGGGATCTGCAGTCGCGAGTTACCCAGAAGGTGGCGCGCTTCCGCCGAGCCGGAAAGGTCGAGGACCTGACGGCCGCCGATGTAGAGGACGAAGTCAAGCAGCACCTGGAGGAGACCAAGCCGGGCAGGGAGATCGCGCTGGTCGAGCTGACCTATCCCTCGGAGTTCCTGGCCGACGGCATCCGACTGGTGGACACGCCGGGCCTGGGGTCCGTGAACCCAAGGCACGGCGAAGCCACCCGTAACTTCATCAGCCAGAGCGACGCAGTCCTCTTCCTCATCAACACGGATCCCGTCATCAGCGCCAGCGAGTGCAATTTCCTGGCGTTCCTCCAGGACTATGTCGAGCAGTTCCTGTTCGTGGTTACGAAGATAGATCGCTACACCAAGGAGGAACGCGAGCGATCCCTGGGCTACACCCGGGATACCATCGCCGAGTATGCGGGCATCACCATGCCGAAGGTCTTCCCGGTATCGGCGAGACTCGCACTGGACGGGCAGGTGCCCGACGACTCCTCGAAGTTCGAGCGCAGCGGCTTCCCGGAGTTCCTCCTGGCGCTGGACGAGTTCCTCGTGGACGGGCGAGGGCAGCGGATCATGCGGGAGTATGTCGGCACAGCCCGCCTGCACGCGCGGGAGCTGCGGAAGGCCGTCGAGGTGGAGCTGCAGGGCATCGACCTGAGCTTGGACGAACTGCGCCAACGGTCCGCCCACGCGCGGGAGCAGTTCGCGACCGCTCGCGAGGCGCGCAAGCGCGTCCTGGGACGGCTGGACTACGAGATTGAGCATGGCGACGACTTGGTCATGGGGCCAACCCAGACGATTCGCTTCCGCATCACCTCCGCCATCCGGGACGATCTCCATGCCCAGTTGGCGGAGTGCGACTGGGACGAACTACAGCAGGCCCCACAGATCATCCCCATCTTCGTCAGCGAGATCATCGGCGAAAAGCTGCAGGACCACCTGGATCGGACCGCCGATCACCTCGGCAAGCTGCACGAAAGCCTCTCGGAGGAGTGCTGCCGGGTGATCCAAGACTTGGATGCCAACCTGGGATTTGAGTTCCAGCAGCCATGTGAGTTCCTCCACGAGGAGCTGCACCTGCTGCCCAACCCGGAGCGCTTCCGGGCCAGCCTGGGCCGCATCACCACCGACACCATCGGCTCCACGCTGGCGGTGGCGCTGGCGGACGGCTTCCAGTTCGGCGGAATCGGCGCGCTGGTGATGGTCGGCGGCGGGATGCTGGCGCGCACCGCGCTGGGAGGGACGTTCCGCGAGCGAGCACGCGACCAGATCAAGCAAGCGGTGGAAGCGCCATTGCGGGACCTGGTGGACAAGATTCTCCTGAACGTGAAGGAGGCGGTGGTTGGGGGGCTGACAGCCTACCGTGCGGCAATGGATGAGACGCTGGACCGAGCCATCGGCGAGCTCGAGGAGTCGGTGTCGCGACTGGAGCGGGAGACGCAATCGACCGAGTTCAACACAACGGATCGCCGCGAGGAGCTGAAGCGAGAGCTGGGGAGTCTCGACGACATCGAGGAACTACTCAGCCAAGCCCGCTCGTCGTCTGCCTGAGCGAGCGGCGAGCCCAGAACACCCCCCGGGGCGGGCCGCTGACCCCGACGCCGAGGTGAGACAGAATGGCAACCGACGAGCGCGAGAGGACCGTGGAGGAGGCAGCCGTCGATTTTCGCTACGACACCGGCGACGCCGCGGTGCCTTGGGCGGCCGTGGGCGAGCACCTGAACACCACGGATCTGATGAAGCTGGTTACGCTGCTGGCCAAGCCCAAGGCCGGGCGTGCCACCCAGTACAGAGCGGCACTCGGCCGAGTTGAGGCCGCACTGAACGACCTCTGGCTGCATGCGCAGCCAGCCACAAAGCTGCGCCTCGGCGACAAAGTGAAGGAGCTGGAATCTCGGTGCGCTCGGCTCCTGAACGTGAAGCACGCTTGCTTCCTCACCAATGCCACCGCCGGGTTCGAACTCGCCCTCAAGTTCGCTGGATTGGGCCCGGGCGATGAAGTCATCGCGCCGCCGCTCACCTTCATCGCCACCATCCTCTATCCCCTGGAGATCGGCGCCAAAGTGGTGTTTGCCGACGTCGATCCCCGGACACTCAACCTGGATCCGGCAGACGTAGCCCGCAAGCTCACGGCAAGAACCAGGGCGATTCTCCCGGTGCATCTCGGCGGCTATCCGGTCGATATGGACCCGTTGATGGACCTCGCCAAGGCGCATGACCTCGTCGTGGTCGAGGACGCAGCCCATGCCTTCGGCGGCATGTACCGCGGCCGGATGACGGGGACCGTCGGCCACTTCGGCGCGTACAGCTTCCACGAAGTGAAGAACCTCAACTCGTTGGGTGAAGGCGGGCTGTTGGTCACCGACACGCCATTCGGCGAGCAGTTCGCCAAAGCGCGGTTCGTCGGTCTGGACAGCTCGCGGCAGCTCCCCAACTGGGTCTACGACGTGGTGGCACTGGCGGGGAAGAACGGCCCGGTGGTGGCAGGCAACCACTCGACCACCGAGGTTCAGGCGGCCTGCCTGCTGGCGCAGATGACGAGGCTCAAGCAGATCATTCAGACGCGACGGCGGCGGGCGGAGTACCTGAACGAGCAGTTTGAGTCCGTGGCAGGCCTCCTCACTCCGCCGCTGGACGACGACCACGTCAAGAGCACACACCACCTCTACCTGCTGCAGGTAGACCCGAACAAGGCCGGGGGCGACATCCAGGAACTGAAGGCCCGCCTCGCCGCGAAGGGCGTTGTGAACATCCCCCACTTTGCGCCGCTGTACAAGTTCGCCTTGCTGCGGTCGCTGAACTACGATGGTGACGCCCTCGCCAGGACCTGCCCGGTGGCCGAGGAAGCGTTCAACCGACGCTTCACCCACCTTCCGCTCTACCCGCTTGAGGACAACCAGGTTGAGCTCATGGCACGACTGGTGCGAGAAGCGATGGACCAGATGCGCCGGGGATGACGGGGCCAGACCCCACGACACGCGACGGCCCCGGCTGAGCGAACTTCGGGGACGCCGCTGCTTGACGGTTGCCCTCGTGTTGCCGTATAATCGCCAATCGGGCAAATAGCAGCGGCCGCTCCGGGCACACCGCCACCACCCGCCCCCGGGAACGGCCGCGCCGACTGCCGAGACCGCTCAGCCTGCACATAGATCGCGAGGAGTTGACCGTTGACTTCCCCTGCCGCCGTACGTGACTGGTGGAGTGCGTTCGCGCCATCGTTAGACCTCGACGTGCTGGCGCCCATGGCACTTCGAGGCATCGTGGACGTCACCCAGACGGACTACGGATTCATCCTGCTGCGAGACGAGGAGGCGGACGAGTACGTCATCCACTCGGTCCGAGGACTGCCCGAAGTCGTCACGCTGCAGCGAGTGGGGCCGGAGGCGGTGGCAGCATTCCAGGACATCCATGAGCCGATCCTTCCCAGCTCACTGCCCGACCGTTCTCCGGTCAGAAAGGCGACGGACCGCCTCGGCGAGCGTTTCACACGCGACCTACGGGGAGCGCGGCACCGCTCCATCTCGCTCTGCATCCCCCTTCACGGAAGAGACGCCTTCATCGGCTTGCTGGCGGTGGGTGTCCTGGAAGAGACCTCCGAGCGCGCCAGAGCCTTCGACCTCGAGATTGTGACCGGTCTCTCGAACCAAGTCATTGCCGCCTTCCAAAGCGCCGCGGTGCACGAGGGCACTTGCGTGTCCTACCACCAGATGATCGAGGTCTTTGCCGAGTGCATCGACGCCAGGGGGCCCCACTCCCGCGGCCATTCCAAGTCTGTGAGCTACTACGCCTCGCTCATCGGCCGGCAGATGGGTCTCTCGGAAAGCGAGTTGGAGACCCTCGAGTTGGCTGGGTACCTGCACGACCTCGGCAAGATGTTCGTCCCGGAGGAGTTGCTCAAGAAGCCCGACGCACTCACCAAAGAAGAGTACAAGCTGATTCGGGATTCGGTGCCCTTGGGCGCGGATCTGCTGCAGTCGATTCCCGGTCTGTCGGAGGTCGCGGAGACCGTCCGCCATCAGGCCGAGAACTGGGATGGCAAGGGCTATCCGGACGCCCTCAAAGGCGAGGCGATCCCGTTGGGGGCCCGCGTTCTGAGCGTCGCCAGCCGGTTTACGTCCATGCTCTCCCAGCGTTCGTACCGCAAGGCCATGACAGTGGTGACCGGCGCCATGGGCACGCTGTCTCATGAATCCGGGGTGTCGCTCGACCCGACCGTAGTGCAGGCACTGCTCTCGGCGATGGGGCGTGGTGCTTAGAAGGCCGCGCCGGCCCGGCGCCCGCAGGTCGCGGCGCAGTGCCGAGCTTTGCAGATTGAGACACTGATGGCAGATCCAATACGAGTCCTACTCGCGTGTCCTCAGGAGGCGGCGAGCCTCGACTTGGCGGCCCACCGGCGCAATGGTGAGCAACTCCAGGTTGTGGGCTCGCTGAAGCGCGGGGAGGACACCTTCGAACAGTGCGGTCGCTTCAGCCCGGACGTCCTCCTCCTCGACGTGGACACACTCGAAGGGAACGCGTTCCAGCTCACCAAGCGCCTGGTGCTGGAACACCGAGAGACGGCGGTCATCTTCATGTCCTCCAGCAAGGAGCCGGAGGATCTCCGCCGGGCCATGCTCGCCGGAGCGGCAGAGTACCTGATCAAGCCGACCGAGGCGGAAAGCGTCGCCGCAGCCATCTACGACGTGATCGAGGTTCGCGCGGAGCGGGCTGGGTCCGACCCTTCGCCGCGGCTCCCCGTGGCTACCCCGGCCCAGTGCAAGGTGGTGGCCGTTGCCAGCGGGAAGGGCGGGCTCGGCAAGACCACGATCGCCGTGAACCTGGCAGCTTGTCTCTGCACAGGAACGGAGAGCACAGTCACACTGTTGGGGCTGGAAAGCGGCGACTGCGGTGTGCTCCTGAACCTGGCCCCCAAGCACTCAATCGCGGAGCTGTCGGCAGCCCTCGACGAGGTTGACCTGGAGTTGCTCGAGGGGTACGCGACGAAGCACGAGTCTGGCTTGACGCTCTTCACCGCGTCCCGCGGATCACTCGGCGGCGAGGCGAGCGTCGTGACTGTCGATTGCGCCCTTCACGTGATTCGGTTGCTGCGAGAGTCGCGGGACTACGTAGTTGTGGATACGCCGCTCTTCCAGACCAAGCAGGAGATGGTGGTCCTGGAGGCGGCGGATGAGATCATCTGCGTGACTTCGTCCTGGGACCTGCTGGCAGTGCGCAATACAAAGCTGTTCCTGTGCATGATGCCTGAGGGCTGTCAAGAAAAGACCAAGATCGTCATCAACAGGGCCGACCGAACCGACATGATCCGCGACACGCACATTCAGAAGACCCTGGGGATGGACATCTCTGCCGTGATCCGGAATGACGCGAAGGTCGTGCCGAAATCTATCAATGTCGGGACGCCCTTCGTCGTTGGCGAAGAAGGCACCTCAGTGGCTCAGGATATGGTGCAACTCACCCGCTTGGTGACCGGCAGCGTCGTGGCTGCTGAGACGCACAAGCGAAGAGCCTTCAAGCTCTTCGGTTAGGTCGGCGCCTGAGGTAAGAGGGACCGAGAGAGGTCTCTGCGGCGCGACCGTCGCAGCGGCGTGGGTGTTCACTTGGCGGATGCGACCCGCCTCGGGCCGGGCGCTCCCCTCGCGTCCCGGCACACCCCTTCTGGAGGAGCCAGGTGATACGTTTCTGCGGTCACACCATGGGCACGCCGGAGTCGACGCCCGAGGAGTCCATCGAGCTGTTCGCGGCATTGGGGTTGGGGGGCATTGAGTTCGTCTGCGACGAGAGCTCGGGGGTTAACGTGGGGCTGTCGTCTCTGCAGCGTTCGCGCCTCGCCGCCCGGGCCCACTCTGCTGGGCTCGAAGTCGTTTGTCTCACTCCCTACCAGTGGGAGATCGCCAACGCCGACAAGCAGGTTCGGGCCGAGCAAGTGCATGGGCTGGTGGAGTACGTGCTGATGGCGGCGGAGATGGGGTGTCGCCGAGTGCGCGCCTATGGTGGACGAGAGGTGGCAGGCCCCGCCAGGTCTGACGCGCTCCGCCGAGCGGCCGCCTCGCTACGCGAGGTGGCGGAGGCAACCGAAGCGCTCGACGTGATCCTCTGCGTCGAGAACCACATGGGCACCCTTACCCGCGGAGGGCGGGAGACCATGGAACTCCTCCGACTTGTGGCCCACCCCCGGGTGCAGGTCCTCTACGACCCCGCCAACGCACAGCAGTGCAGCGGCGAGACGTGGGAGGAGACGTGGCGGATCCAGTCCAGCCACCTCTCCCATGTCCACGCGAAGGACTTCGCGCTGGAGGGTGACAAGCGCGCCGCTTGCCTCATCGGCGCCGGGGTCGTTCCCTGGCGGGAGATCATGGTAGAGCTGCGCGAAGCCAACTACACGGGCTTCGTGTCGCTGGAATACGAGAAGAAGTGGTACCCGGACATGCTGCCCGACGCAGGCACCGGCATGGCCCAGTGTGTGAGGACACTGAAGAGCTACCGGAAGGCGTGACCTCGCCTGTTCCCTGGTCGGACGGCTTAGTACTACAACCGTACTTAGCTCGGGGCAGGTCTCCGACCGCCCCGAAACGCTTGACCGGAAGGTCTCAAAGGGCTGCGAATCCACGGGATTCGAGGAGACCTGTCGGTCCGGGGAGCGGCGGGGTCAGGAGACCCTCGCCGAGCACATTCGCGCTAAGTACGGTTGTAGTATTAGCTCGGCGGCTTCGTCGCGAGTCAGCCGGCCGGCATCGAGGTCGGCGGCGTAGAACGGGAACAGGTACTGGTCGAACCGGCCGAAGGAGTGCCCGACTCCGCCATCGTCCAGCTTGATGCCGAGATGGGCAAACCAAAGGAGCTGCAGCGCCTCGCGCAGCGTTCCGGGCGCTCGATGGGCAACCCATTCGCACACACGGCCAACCTCCTTCAGTTCGGCGGCGCGGCTGGCTCGGGTCTCCGCGCACGGACGCCGTGCGTCCGCGGCGGCAAGCTCGCGCGCCAACCGCGCGTGGCGGAGGGCGTATGCAGAGACGGCCTCAAGCGCCACGGCCATCGCCTGGCACTGCGTCACCCGGTCAACGTCTGTGTGAGCGGCGGCAGCAGCCAGCGCGCGGCCACGCAGGGCGCCTATCCCTTCGGTCAGCAGGAGGTCGAAGGCGGGAAGGGTGTGGCCGTTCCGCCCGGACCCACCGTTCAACAGGCCGTGCGCCGTCGCCTGCCAGGCGAAGGACGAGTCAACCTCGGCAGCGAGTTCCCCCGCCCGCTCCGCCCAGTGGTGGGTCGATGGCGAGTGTTTGTAGGCGAAGTGCTGTCATGTCTTCTGCCGCGCCTACGGAGCCTCCATGGCTTTTCACCCGGTCTCCACCACCGCATGCCAGAGGTACTTCACCCCGCCCGCTTTCACCGGCAACGGTGGATGCGTGTAGACATACTCCATGGCGGCGACGGCAACAGGCACCGCAACTTCCGGATTCGGGTTGAAGCCGCCGATACGCCACAACCAGCCCCAGCCGTTGAGCCGGTAGGCGCCGATAAAGTGTCGGGCGCCGACCAAGTCCTGCTTCTGTCCGGTGACCAGTGTCACGTGACCGGGATCGTCGACGCCGCGCGACAGACCGCGGTTGACCGGGCTCATGGAAGCCGCCACTTTGGCGCTCAGCTCAGCGCCGAGCACCGCCTGACCGACCGGTGTCACCAACAACGGCTCGGCCGGCTGGTCCACCTCGCCGCCACCGACGGGGAGACCGAAGAAGCTCATTCCGCTTGAGCCAATCGGCTCGCCCTGCCAGCGCCCGTCCACGCGAGAGACGGCGCTGTAGAGCGAGTAGCCTGCCGTCTCCCACCACGAGCCGCCGTTCTCGACGTAGCCGCGAACTGCCTCCAGTGTCTCGCGCCACTTGCCGGGCGCGGCTGCCGGGAAGTTCTCCCCGTAGGGGTTGAGGATCGCGAGCCAGGCTGTGGGGCCGGCTCTGAGCGCCGCGGCGAGGTCGGCGTAGTTGGCAATCGCCACTGCGGACACGCCAAGCTCCGTCGCCAGCCGTGAGCCGGCGAAGGCCTTCAGCCAGTCTGCCGGCTGGATGGTAGTCCACGTCGGCGCCATGCCCGGACCGAAGTCCAGCACCCCGATCTTCGGCCTTGCGCCGGGCCAGTCGCTGGGCGCCTTGCCGGCAAGCGCCGCCGGCGGCTCGAGGCGCGGCACGCCGGGGCGGGACGGCAGACGAAGGGTGAGCACGCCCTTCTCCGCCGCGGTCTTGACCTTCGGCCCGTCGTCGAAGGCAACGGTGAACGGACCCGAGACAGCAGCGGGCAGCTCGACGGCAGCCTCGTCTCCGGCGGGAGCGTAGACCCACACTTCGGCTTTGCGGGCGTCGCCTTGGGTCACGAACGAGACGCCCTCGTCGCCGAAGTCCCGGCCGCCCACGTTTGCCACGTTGGCGGCGACGACTCCCGGCGCGCTGGCGTGGAAGCCGAAGGGAGGCAGCTTGTGGGGTCCTTCGGTCACCGGGGCGGGGTCGAGGTTCGACACGACGGCCACCGGACCGAACGTCGCTCGAAGCACGCCGTCGCCTTCGTAGCCGCGCGCGCCAGCACGTGGATCCACCGGCTCCGCGCCGGCAGCTACGACGGACGGGCGAACCTGCGCAAAGGCGCGAACCGGTTCGCCTACATACTGGGCGCACACGGATTTCTGCAGCCGGTCGAGCCACCGCAGCCACTCGCGCGGGGCGTCCTTCTCCAGCGCGGTCGCGCCGACTCGGTAGCTCATGGAGAACCCGAGCCCCAGCGTCCACGCCAGCACCTCCCGGGTCGTCACGAACTGCCCGAGGTCATGGTAGAGCATCGCGCACTTGTCGTGGGCGAGGTACTGTGCCAGCGGGAAGACCGTCCACAGGTCGGGCGGGATCTCCGTCTTCATCAGCCGTCGCCAGGACGGGCCGCCTTCCGTCGGTACGATCTGCCAGCTCATGCCGCAGAGCTGGGACTCGTAGTTGACGACGCGATCCCAGCCGCTCTCGGTGGACAGCGGCTTCGTCCGGCAGTCTTCGGCGACCATGGAGATTAGCCCGTCGGAGTAGGCGTACGGCGTCGGCGACGCCGGGTTCGTGTCGTACTGCCAGCCGCGGGCGCCGCACTGGTCCTGGAACAGGATGTCCACCGGGTACTCGTCGGTGAACTGCCGTACGGTATGGCGATTCGCGGCCTGCACGGCTGGGTGCCAGTGGCAGACCGTCCACCCATCGTTGGCGGCGTAGCGCTCGTAGGTGGGCTTGCCATCCAATCGCTTCAGCAGCGGCGCCTCGCCCTCGCGCTCGAAGGTCGGCCCCTTCGGGTGGTCACACCACCACGTGGGGTTCGTGTAGGGCATCACCAAGTGACCGAGCTGGTGACAGCGGTCGAACAAGGCGCGGAACTCCTCCGGCGTCCCGAAGTTGGGGTGCGGCGGCAGGTGGTCGGGGTACTGCTTGTCGAAGCCGCCCTTCAGGTAGTCGGCGAAGTGCACCTGCGTGGGCACAGGGAGCTTGTCCAGCCCGGTCAGCTTCTCCCGGCAGTTGCCGCCGTAGTAGACCAGCACCGACTCCTTGAACTTCCGCAGCACCTCCGGCGGCATCTTCTCCTCCAGACGCCGCTTGATCTCATTTGCCTCGGCATAGGCGACCAAGCTCTCGCCCGCCGACCGACCCACCGTCAGCCGCACCGCTGGCGCGTGCCAGGTCTCGCCGGGCATGACGTAGGTGCAGAACGGCCGATCACAGTAGCCGCCCTGCTCGTCGCCGCCGCAGCCCAGCCGGCCGGGGACGAAGATCGCCTCCGGGTTCTTCGCGCCTTCCCACGGCTGCCACTTCTGCGGCTGAACGCGGTAGACCGAAGCCGACCCCGACTGCGCGTCCAGGTGGAAGAAGTCGGCAAAAGCGTCGGGGTAGTCGGTGCCATAGCGGAAG
>Ga0210016_1000224_pt1 | contig 47143 bp, 44 predicted proteins | sample CryGeyCG2014_300_FD_185454 | JGI IMG/M metagenome (GOLD analysis project Ga0210016, IMG submission 185454) | Groundwater microbial communities from aquifer - Crystal Geyser CG02_land_8/20/14_3.00 (SPAdes) (version 2) | ecosystem: Environmental > Aquatic > Deep subsurface > Groundwater | place...
AAAATTTGGCTTTAAAAAAGTAGCCAAAATTCCAAAACAGCTTCAATATAAAGGAAAATTAGCCGATGAAATCATAATGCTTTTAGATTTATGAAAAGACCATTCTGGGTCAGCCAGATATAAAATCTTTTGAGATCGGATCTCGAAAATTTGACTTTTTGGAGGAAATTTGTTAAGATATAAACCAGTAATTTGCGTTAGGAACATTAAAAATTAAATAATAAAAGGAGGTAAGCGAGATGAAAAAAGTGATGATTTTGGGATTATTGGGAATGGTGTTGTGGGGCAGTTCTGTTGAAGCTGCCAAGATTTATTTGAGGGATGGCGATGTAATCGGGGGGAAAATTTTAAAAAGTGAAGCTGGCAAAATATTGGTTGAAACAAGATTTGGTATCAAGGAATTTGAAGAAGCAGTGATTATAAAAATTGAATATGAACAGGGGGAGAAACCGACTTTAAAGGAGGAAGCCACAATTTTTCTAACTGATGATTCAAAAATTACTGGAAAAATTGTTGGAATTGAAACCTTCACCATTAAAACAAAAATGGGTCTGGTAAAGATTCCTTTAAATGAGGTTAAATTATTAAGTTATGAAGAGGTTGGAGGGAGAGTTAGCCGGATAAGTAGTGGAAGTGTCGGAACATTCGGGTCATTTGAGGAAAAAAATTTTGCTGTGGAATTTGGTTTAGCGAGTGCTGGATTGGGAGGCGGGATAAAGCTAAATTTAGATAAGGAAAATTTCATTGAAATTGATGTCGGTATCCCAATCTTTACGTATTTCCCAGTGATAGGGGCTTTTTCCCATGTTTTTCATTCGATTCCGGTAGGTGAAGGAAGTCTCAAATGGTACGTAGGTGTACAATCGGGCTATGTTTTTGGTATGTATCCTCAGATACCCATTGTAGGAAAAATAGGATTAGAATGGACTCTTTTTCCAGAATGGGGGGTGTACTTTGCTGGAGGCGCTGGAGCTAGTATAAACTTTGGATGGCAAAGTGTATGGGGCAAGCAGTATAGCGACATCGTGGTATATCCAGCTTTTACATTTCAAGCTGCGATGAGGTACTATCTCGATATTTAATAATTTGAGATAGCCAAAATCAAAAAGGGAAAGCGGTCGGATTTTTGAAGAAATTCCGACCGCTTTTTAATTTGTCAAAAACCAAAATCTTTCGAGATCCGATCTCGAAAATTTGACTTTTTTTAGGAAATTTAGTAAAGTATAAACTAATAATTGAACCTTAAAAATTTAATAAAAGGAGGTATGAGATGAAAAGAATGGTAATAGTATTAGCATTGATTTTTGTTTTGTTTGGGATTAAAACAGCTGAAGCCGCAAAGATTTGGACAGGAAAAGGAGATGTAATAATAGGCGAAATTGTAGAGATGACTGAAGAAAAACTGGTTGTCAAAACAAGATTTGGCACAATAGAGCTCTTAAAAAAAGATGTAGTAAAAATAGAAGGAATAGAGGAAAGTAAAAAAGAGAGAGAAACCAAAAAAGAAGCTAAAATTGGTTTGGGAGGTAACTGGTTAGGGTTTCATTTAAGATATGTTGTTACTGAATCTATTTTGGCTGAAGGAAAAATCCAATTTGCTTCCAATAACACACTTTTAGGATTAAGAGGATATTATCTTTTAAAAGATAAAGAAATTAAAGGAAATATTCCAATTATTCCTTATATTGGAATTGAAATTGGATTACCTCTATCTGGTTATTTAACTGGTGGCTATTTAATTGGTGGTTTTGGAGGAACAGAATTAAAAGTTGCGAAAAATATTGCTCTTGATTTTGACGCTGGACTATATTGGGTCGGGCTCAAAAGTGTTTTAGGAGAAATTGGTGATTTGGGGCTGATATTTAATTTAGGTATCAGCTATTATTTTTGAAAGGAGGGAAAAATGAAAAGAATAATTTTGTTGATTCTGGCAATGTTTATTTTTATTGGTTCTGCTAATGCCTTTTTTGTCGGCTTTGGCAGTGCCGGCGGTGTAGAACAGGTAATAAAGAAGGGACAGGAGCAGGGAGTAATTTCTAAAATTCCCGGAGAAACAACTCCTGGAGGCGGTGAAACAACTCCAGGCCCTGTTCAGCATGGTGCAGAAGTAGTCTGGCAAAAAACATGGGACGACGGAATCCAGCGTACTGATTATGCCAAAGGCATTGCAGTTGACAAATACGGTAATGTCTATGTGACAGGGTATTATCAGCACTACTGGCCTACTTATGATGATGAGTGGTGGTACACCGTCAAATACAATTCAAATGGAAATTTTATTTGGGAAAAGAAAGATTGGATAGGCACCGGGTACCATAATAATTATGCACAATGTATCTCCGTGGACGACACTGGTAATGTATATGTGGCAGGTTATGCTTATAACGGCACAACCTATGAGGAAGATTATCTCATAGCAAAATACAATTCAAGTGGGGGTACTGTATGGAACCTTTTCTATGATCATTCCTACGATAAAGATTATGCCAAAGGCATTGCAGTTGACAAATACGGTAATGTCTATGTGACAGGGGGGTCCTATGATGGCACAGCCTGGCACTGCCTTATAACCAAATATGGCACAAATGGAAATTTAATGTGGCAGAAAGATAATGGAGATTCCACGTATGCCAAAGGCATTGCAGTTGACAAATACGGTAATGTCTATGTGACAGGGCATATAACCGATAACTGCCTTACAATAAAATATGATACAAATGGAAATAAAATATGGCAGGAGAAATATGATAGTGGATGGTATGAATGTGGTTGTGGTATTACAGTTGATGATACTGGCAATGTATATGTGACAGGGTCATCTGTTACTATTAAGTACAATTCTATTGGTGATACAGTTTGGCAAAAGAACAATAGCGGCTATGGCATTGCAGTAGATTCCTCTGGTAATGTCTATGTGACAGGAACTTCCAACGAGGATTATCTTACAATAAAATACAATGGCACAAATGGAGATACTATCTGGCAAAAAGTATATAATGGCGGAAATGCTGATTATAGCCAAGGTATTGCAGTAGATTCCTCTGGTAATGTCTATGTGACAGGATATTCCTGGAACGGGACAGATTGTGACTACCTGACAATAAAATATCGCCAGTATTAAATTCTGGTTCAAAACCTCCATTTTAAAAGTTTTTAAAAAGGGCTTATCAAATGTCAAACATTGCTAAGCCCTTTTCCATTTTTTATTCCGTTTTCAGCGGGACCTCGAGATCCGATCTCCAAAATTTGACTTTTTAAGAAAAATTGTTAAAGTATGAACTAATAATTGAACTTTAAAAATTTAATAATTGGAGGTGTAATATGAAAAGAATTGTAATAGTGTTAGTGTTGATTTTTGTTTTGTTTGGAATTAAAACAACTGAAGCAGCAAAAGTTTGGACAAAGAAAGGAGATGTAATAATAGGCGAAATTGTAGAGATGACTGAAGAAAAACTGGTTATCAAAACAAGATTTGGCATAATAGAGCTCTTGAAAAAAGATGTAGAAAAAATAGAAGAAATAGAGAAAGGTAAAAAGGAGAAGGAGCTTCCTCAAGTAAAAAGACAACTTAAAGAAACCAAAAAAGAAGCTAAAATTGGTTTAGGGGTTAATTGGTTAGGGTTTCAGACAAGGTATAAAATTAGCGAAAAGTGGGCTGGAGAGGCAAAAATTTCTTTTGCTGATAACAATTGGACCTTAGGTGGTCGAGGATATTATTTTCTGAAAGAAATTGTTATTTTGAATTTTGGGGTTATTTATTATTTTTGAAAGGAGGGAAAAATGAAAAGAATAATTTTGTTGATTCTGGCAATGTTTATTTTTATTGGTTCTGCTAATGCCTTTTTTGTCGGCTTTGGCAGTGCCGGCGGTGTAGAACAGGTAATAAAGAAGGGACAGGAGCAGGGAGTAATTTCTAAAATTCCCGGAGAAACAACTCCTGGAGGCGGTGAAACAACTCCAGGCCCTGTTCAGCATGGTGCAGAAGTAGTCTGGCAAAAAACATGGGACGACGGAATCCAGCGTACTGATTATGCCAAAGGCATTGCAGTTGACAAATACGGTAATGTCTATGTGACAGGGTATTATCAGCACTACTGGCCTACTTATGATGATGAGTGGTGGTACACCGTCAAATACAATTCAAATGGAAATTTTATTTGGGAAAAGAAAGATTGGATAGGCACCGGGTACCATAATAATTATGCACAATGTATCTCCGTGGACGACACTGGTAATGTATATGTGGCAGGTTATGCTTATAACGGCACAACCTATGAGGAAGATTATCTCATAGCAAAATACAATTCAAGTGGGGGTACTGTATGGAACCTTTTCTATGATCATTCCTACGATAAAGATTATGCCAAAGGCATTGCAGTTGACAAATACGGTAATGTCTATGTGACAGGGGGGTCCTATGATGGCACAGCCTGGCACTGCCTTATAACCAAATATGGCACAAATGGAAATTTAATGTGGCAGAAAGATAATGGAGATTCCACGTATGCCAAAGGCATTGCAGTTGACAAATACGGTAATGTCTATGTGACAGGGCATATAACCGATAACTGCCTTACAATAAAATATGATACAAATGGAAATAAAATATGGCAGGAGAAATATGATAGTGGATGGTATGAATGTGGTTGTGGTATTACAGTTGATGATACTGGCAATGTATATGTGACAGGGTCATCTGTTACTATTAAGTACAATTCTATTGGTGATACAGTTTGGCAAAAGAACAATAGCGGCTATGGCATTGCAGTAGATTCCTCTGGTAATGTCTATGTGACAGGAACTTCCAACGAGGATTATCTTACAATAAAATACAATGGCACAAATGGAGATACTATCTGGCAAAAAGTATATAATGGCGGAAATGCTGATTATAGCCAAGGTATTGCAGTAGATTCCTCTGGTAATGTCTATGTGACAGGATATTCCTGGAACGGGACAGATTGTGACTACCTGACAATAAAATATCGCCAGTATTAAATTCTGGTTCAAAACCTCCATTTTAAAAGTTTTTAAAAAGGGCTTATCAAATGTCAAACATTGCTAAGCCCTTTTCCATTTTTTATTCCGTTTTCAGCGGGACCTCGAGATCCGATCTCCAAAATTTGACTTTTTAAGAAAAATTGTTAAAGTATGAACTAATAATTGAACTTTAAAAATTTAATAATTGGAGGTGTAATATGAAAAGAATTGTAATAGTGTTAGTGTTGATTTTTGTTTTGTTTGGAATTAAAACAACTGAAGCAGCAAAAGTTTGGACAAAGAAAGGAGATGTAATAATAGGCGAAATTGTAGAGATGACTGAAGAAAAACTGGTTATCAAAACAAGATTTGGCATAATAGAGCTCTTGAAAAAAGATGTAGAAAAAATAGAAGAAATAGAGAAAGGTAAAAAGGAGAAGGAGCTTCCTCAAGTAAAAAGACAACTTAAAGAAACCAAAAAAGAAGCTAAAATTGGTTTAGGGGTTAATTGGTTAGGGTTTCAGACAAGGTATAAAATTAGCGAAAAGTGGGCTGGAGAGGCAAAAATTTCTTTTGCTGATAACAATTGGACCTTAGGTGGTCGAGGATATTATTTTCTGAAAGAAATTCCAGGAAATATTCCGGTGCTTCTTTACAGTGGCGGAGAGTTTGGTTTGATTTTTTCAACCTATCTTACTGGTGGGCTTTTAACCGGAGGATTTGTTGGTTCAGAGTTTTTAATTAACCAGCATGTGGGATTAAATGGAGATTTAGGATTGTATTTAGTTGGTCTTTGGAGCAGAATTGGCTCTTGCTCTGACATCGGGGTTATTTTGAATTTTGGGGTTATTTATTATTTTTGAAAGGAGGAGAAAATGAAGAAAAAGATATTTGGATGTTTTTTGATAATGGTTTTTTTTGTTGTTCCAGTTCATGCTTTCTTCTTTGGAGTTGGAAGTGCTGGTGGAGCAAAAGAAGTAATAAAGAAAGGGCAGGAAGAAGGGAAGATTCCCAAAACTCCTGATACAGGAGGTGAAACTACAATTCCTCCAGTACAGAAGGGCGTAGAAGTGGTTTGGCAAGATATATATAATGGTGGAGGAGGAGATGTTGGCTATGCCATTACTGTTGATTCCAGTGGTAATGTTTATATTACAGGATGCACTAGATGGTATCCATCTGATTATCTTACCATCAAATACAATTCAAATGGCGATATCATTTGGTACAAAACCCACGATGAAGCAAACTATGATCGGGGTTGTGGCATTGCAGTTGATTCCTCTAAAAATGTTTATATAGTAGGAGAACCAGGGGGTAGTTGGTTTAATATCCTCAAATACAATTCAAATGGCGATACTGTCTGGCAGAAGACAGAATATAATGATGGATACGCAATTACAATTGATAAGAGTGACAATGTCTATGTAGTAGGAGCTGATGAGTCCTCTCATTATATCAAAAAATATAATCCAGACGGAAATATGATGTGGAAGAAAAAAACCCCCGGAGTTTCTAACATTGCAGTTGACTTGAATAATAGTATCTATTTGACAGGAGGGAGTACTATCAAATGCAATTCAAATGGCGATACTGTCTGGCAAAAAACATATTATGGTGGAAACTTTAAGGTAGGTAATGATGTTACAGTTGATTCTTCTGGTAATGTTTATGTTGTAGGATATTCCTATAATGGCACAGATAATGACTATCTCATCATAAAATATAATTCAGACGGCGATGTTATCTGGCAGAAGACGTATGATGGTGGGAAAAATGATTATGGTGAAGGGATTGTAGTTGATTCTTCTGGCAATGTTTATGTGACAGGATGGTCCTATAATACTAAAACTTGGAAATGGAACTGTTTTACCATTAAATACAATTCAAATGGCGATATCATTTGGCAAGAGAGATATGATGAAGGACAGAGTCAGAGTGATGGTTATGACATTACAATTGACTCTTTTGGTTATATCTATGTGACAGGAAACATCTTTAATGGTTCAGATGAGAATTGTCTCACAATAAAATACCGCCAAATTAAATTTTAAATGAATCCAATTCTATTCTCAAACCTCCTGATTTTAAAAGTTTTTAAAAAGGGCTTATCAAATGTCAAACATTGCTAAGCCCTTTTCCATTTTTTTAGATTTTACAGAGTTCTTTAATATAGAATCTTTCGAGATCCGATCTCGAAGGATTATTTAACAATAAAAAAGAGCAGAAGTTTTTAATTTCTGCTCTTTTAAGTTGAAGAATTTGTAAAAGTATACAATAATATATCTTAGATAGGGTAAAAAATGAAAAAATTAATTTTGGTTAATAAAAAAGATAAGATAAAGAGTTATTCTGATGAAGAAAAATGTCATCAGGGTAAGGGAATTTTACACCGAGCTTTTGCCATTTTTATTTTTAATGATAAAAATCAATTATTAATTCAAAAAAGAAGTAAATTAAAAAAACTATGGCCAGGATACTGGGATAATTCTTGTTCCACTCATCCTCAAAAAGGCGAAACTTATCTCAAAGCAGGAGAGAGAAGATTAAAAGAAGAACTCGGATTTAATTGCCAGCTTAAATTTATAGATAAGTTCCTTTACCAAGCATCTTATAAGGATATTGGTTCAGAAAATGAAATTTGCGCGGTATTAATAGGTAAATATAACAAAGAACCCAAACCCGATCCCAAAGAGGTTGCTGATTGGAAATGGATTAATCCTAAAGAACTTAAAAAAGAAATAGCCAAAAATCCTCAAAAATATACGCCGTGGGTTAAAATTGGATTAAAAAAATTAATGTCTTTAGAAAAAGCAGAAAAAAAGAAACAGGTTTCTAAATTAAACGCACTTTTAAATGAATATTCAAAACTGATTCAGCCAGTGATTAAGAAACTTTTGGATTTCTATGTTGATGAAAAAAACCGAGAGATTGTTAAATATCAGATTCTTACTGGCGGCAAAAGATTAAGACCGGCTTTAGTCATAATGGCTTGTCAATTATTGGGCGGAAAAATAAAAGATGCGTTTTTCCCAGCTGCTGGCTTGGAAATTTTGCACAATTACAGCTTAATTATTGACGATATAATTGACAATAGCAATCTAAGAAGAGAAAAGCCAACCTGCTGGTTTAAATTTGGCAGGTCAATTGCTCAATGCATAGGGACTGATTATCCAGCTGCTGCCTTTCAAGCCGCCAATCGCTCAAAGGAACCAATTAAAATATCTGAACTTTTTGCCAGAACTATGAAAACAATTGTTGACGGAGAAATTTTAGATATATTGTTTGAACAGCAAGGAAGAGAAGATGAGTTCTATGTTGTTAAAAATCGGTATCAAAATATAACTGAGAAAGACTATTTTGAGATGGTGAATAAAAAAACAGCAGCTTTATTTCAAACTTGTTGTGAGGCCGGCGGGATTTGCGCTGGAGCTAAAAAGAAACAAATAGAGGCTTTAAAAAATTACGGTTTTAATTTAGGTGTTGCTTTTCAAATCCAAGATGATATTTTGGATATTTTTGGCGAGAAAGTTTCAACCACTAAAAAAATTGGCAGGGATATAAGAGAAAGAAAAGGAGGAAATATCATCATTCTCTTCGCTTTAAAAGAGCTTTCTAAAAAGAAAAAACAAAGAATTCTAAAAATAATGCGAAAGAAAGAAATTAAAAATAAAGATATCGAGGAAGTAATAAAATTGATTGAGCAAACTAATAGTCGTCAAAAAGCTTATCAATTTGGGCAAAAATTTGTTGAAAAAGCCAAAAAAAATCTCAATTCTTTATCTAAAAATAAATGGAACGATATTTTAAGAGAAATCGCTGGTTTTGCCATAGAAAGAGAAAAATAATTTTACTTTTAAACAATGAAAATTGTTAATACAACTATTGAGCTTCAAACAAAAGGAGAGTTTGATTTTATTGATTTAACCGATAAAGTTAAAGCTTTTATTAAAGAAAGCCAAATTAAAAATGGTTTGGTCAATATTCAAACTTTACACACCACCGCGGTACTTATTATTAACGAAAATGAACCTTTGTTGCTCGAAGATTTTAAAAGACATTTAGAGAATCTTTCTCCCAAAACCTTAAAGTATAATCATGATGACTTTAAAAAACGAACTGTAAATCTCTGTGCAGACGAATGTATCAATGGTCATTCTCATTGTAAGGCAATCCTTTTGTCAGTAAATGTCAGTTTGAATTTAATCAAGGGTGAAATCCAATTTGGCCAGTGGCAAAGAATTTTATTAGTAGAATTAGACAGGACGAGAAAAAGAAAAATTCAGATTCAAATTCTCGGCGAGTAAATTCTGATATTTTTTAAAATACATTGGTAAAAAATTAAAAACGATAGAATTAAAAGAGAGAATTAAGAAGTTAGAAGAAAAAATTAAAGGAAACTAAAGAATAAAAATAATTTTATTTAATATGATAATTGAGAAAATTTTGAAACAATTGACTCCGGAGAGGGTGAAAAAAGAAATAGAAACCGTTCAGAAAATAAAACTTCCTCCCGAACTTCAAAAATGGGTAAGAAAATATGAGAAAGTAGGGAAGAGGAGTGAATTTTTTTGGAAATTTATATATCAGATATATCGAATAATAAAACCCTTCAATTTATCGGCTATATATCAAAACTCTATTATTGAAATCAAATTTCTAATAGTTATGTTTATTATTTTATTAGACGATATCGCCGATAAAACAAGAAATAAAACTCTACTGAACGAATTATTAAAAATTCCTTTAGGGTGGATTAATATAAAATTTAATCGATTAAATCAAAAAGAAAAAATATATCTTACTATTACTATAAATCTTTGGGATTATATTAAAAAAACAATTAGCAAATACCCAAGATACAAAGAATTTAAAGATATTTTTAATTATGATATAAATCAAACTCTCAATGCGATGAAATATTCATATCTTATAAATGAATATCCTTATTTAATTAATAAGACAGAGTATTGGTTATATTCACCCCATACCTTACAAGGTATGATAAATTGTACTCTAGATTTGATGTGTCTCTCAAAATTTAATATTAGAGAGTTAGGTAGAGTAAGAGAAATCTTTTGGAGGGGCCAAAAAATGGCAAGAATTTCAAATTGTCTAAGTACTTGGGAGAGAGAATTAAATGAAAGAGATTTAACGAGTGGAATATTTGTCTATAGCCTAAGTTCTGGTTTATTGGATGTGGATATCAAAAATTTAAATAAAAAAAATATCATTGCTAAAATTAATCATTCCAAAATAGAGGGTGATTTGAAAAAAGAATGGCAACAATGCTACGACGAAATTAATTACCTCTGTAGAAAAATTAAATCAATAAATTCTACAACTGTTCTTGGCCAGTTAGAAAAGTTACTTTTAATATATTTAATCGCTGAGAAATATCGCCCTAAAATAAAATAAATAAAATGGCAACCATTTTTCAACTGCATCAAGTTATACTTTTCTTAACAATTAGTATTGGTTTATGGTTAGCCTTTTGGGTTTATTTTGCAGGAAAAACAAAGAAGACAAATAAATATTTCTTTTGGATGGTTTTACTTTGGCTTACTGGAGAGATAGTCCCTTATTTTCTTTTCCGAAATGTATTATTATCCCAAAAGATTCTTTTTTTTCTTCCTAAATTAGAGATTGCTTTTGTTTTCATCTTTTTTATTTTCTTTTATTTATTTTCCATAAATTTTCTTAAAGAAACGAATAAATTCCCACTTTTAAATAAATTAATACCCTGTACAGCTATAGTGGGGGCATTTTTATCGATTTTTACAAACTTATTTCTAGAGAGAGTAGAGTTAACCGAAGAGAGAATGGGACTAAATCTTATTCTTACCCCTGGAGGAAAGATCATTTGGTTAGGTTTTGTCATTATTATAACTTTATTTATACTCTCTCGTTTCTTATTAAATTATTTTAGGACCTTAAGAGAAAATAAACTAAGATTTCAATATTTTTTAATAGGCGTTTTCATTTGGGCTATAATAAACCTTGTTTTTAATGTTTATTTTCCAATAATTTATAATACATTTCGATATGCTTATTTCGGTAATTATGTCATTTTTGTTTTTTTTGGTTTCACCGCTTATGCCATTGTTAAGCGGGAGTTGTTTGGGATAAAGGTTGTCTTGACTGCTTTGTTGGTTGGGTTGATTGCGATTTTACTTTTTTTGGATGCGGTTTTATTTACTCAGACACTTGGTATCCAGATTCTAAAAGGAATAATTTTGGTTATCTTTCTCTTCTTTGGTTATTCTCTCATTAAAAGCGTTCTAAGAGAAATCAAGTTGAGGGAAGAACTGGGAATAGCTTATCAGGAGCTGAAAAAATTAGATGAGGCCAAGATGGAATTTCTTTCCATTGCTTCGCATCAGTTGAGAACCCCTTTAACCGTGATTAAAGGTTATCTTTCAATGATTTTGGATGGGGATTATGGAAAAATTCCAGAAAAAGTCCAAGAAAAAATGAAAGACGTTTATTTATCTTCAGAGAGATTGATAAAGCTGGTAAATGATTTACTCTCGGCAACCAGAATTGAGACAGGGAAAATGGAACTAAAGCTTAAAAAAGCGCCAATTGAACCAATAATTGAACAAGCCATAAAAGAATTAGAGATTAAAGTCAAAGAAAAAAATCTTTATCTACGGTTTGAAAAACCCCCGAAGGAGAGCAAGCTCCCTACGGGGCAGGCAAAAAAGCAGTTGCCGGAAATGTTAATTGACAGCGAAAAGATAAAAGAAGCGATTTACAATATTATTGACAACAGCATTCGCTATACCCAGAAAGGCGGAATCACAATAAAATGCAAAATGCAAAATTCAAAATGCAAAATTGAAGTGTCGGATACGGGTACAGGTTTGACAGAAGATGAGCTATCTAAACTCTTTGAGAGTTTTTCCCGAGGGGCAGTAGGTTCTCGGCTTTATTCTGAAGGAGTGGGACTCGGACTTTACATTGCCAGAAAATTTATTGAAATGCACAATGGCACAATCCGAGCAGAATCAGAAGGCAAGGGAAAGGGTTCAAGTTTTTGTATTGAACTTGCGATGAAATAAACTATAATTTAATTAGGAGTTTATGAAAAAAATTTTAATAATTGAAGATGAGAAAATACTTTCTTCCATGTATAAAGAGAAATTTGAGATGGAAGGATTTGAAATTTTTGAAGCCAAAGATGTGATTGATGGTTTGAAATTGGCAAAAAAAGAAAAACCGGATTTAGTGATTTTAGATATTCTTCTTCCCGGTGAAAATGGACTTTCTTTTTTAAAGGCGCAAAAGAATGAACCTTCGATTTCAAAAATTCCAATTATTGTTTTCTCTAATCTTGACGACCCGAAAACAAAGGAAAAAGCAGACGAATTAGGCGCAAAAAAATATTTAATTAAAGCAAATTATGAACCGCGTGAGTTAGTCAAAATAATTAAAAAATATTTGGAATGAAGAATTTAGTTGGAAAAAAATATGAAATTCTTGAACATAAAGCAGATTTGAAAATAAGAGCTTTTGGGAAAACGAAACAAGAGCTTTTTTTAAATATGCTTTTGGGAATGACAAGCGGACTTCGTCCTAAAGTCAAAAATCCCTGCCTGCGCAGGCGGGAAAAGCCAAAAATCAAAATTATACGAATTAAATCTCTTAATTTAGAAACACTTTTAGTGGATTTCCTGAGCGAGGTTTTATATTTAATTCAGCTGAACAAAGAAATTTATAATTGTATAAAATTTAAAAAATTTACTGACACCGAGCTTGATGGGGAATTAATCGGCCAAAAAGTTGAGAGATTCGGGGAAGATATTAAAGCAGTTACTTATCATGATTTGAATATTTATCAGAAACCTGCCCGCGCAGGCGGGCCTGCCCGCGCAGGCGGGAAAGACGGAGATTGGGAAGCGGTGGCACTTTTTGATATTTAATTTTTTGAAAATTGAGTTATAATTAGTTTAGTCATTTAAAAATAAAATAAGGGGGCGCTCCGCAGAGCGCGGCAAATTCGCGACTGGAAGGAGCTGAATTTGACAGGGGCTGACTGAAAGGAGGTGAAAAGAAAATGAGAAAAGTAATTCAAGAAGTTAATGAACTAAGGTTTTTCTTTTGGAACAGATTTTCTTTAGATGAGTTCAATCAATTTCTTAAAATATTCCGGGTAGTTGAACAAAAAGAAATTGAAATTGAAGGAAAAGAGACAAAACTTTCTCTTTTTATTGTTGGCGAAAGTCATATTTGGCAATATGGGGAAATTGTTGAAGTATTAAGTTGCCAAGAGATTAATGAAGAAACAATAAAACCAACAATAAGCTTAAGAGGAGAAGAAATTAGCAGTGAGGGTTATAGCCAAGATTATGAAGACAAAGAAGTAATTTATAAGACCTCGGCTAGCATTTTGCCTTTTGTGAAACCAATTGTTGATGAGGATTTAAAAAAATTTACTCTTTTCCATCGATTTCCTGGAGATGCTTATACAATGATAGATTGCCAGATTCAGGATAATGGTTTTCTGCTGTCAACAGTTCACACGTACCCTAACGAGAATAAAACGGTTCTGACAAAAAGCGAAATGACATTTAGGGCAACCTAAAAATCCTCCGGAATTAAAAAACATTTCGGAGGATTTTTATTAGGTTCTTATTTTTAGCAATTTTTAGCAAAATGAATTAAAATACAATCAAATGCTTTCAAAAAAAGATTTTGTAAAAATAAATAACTACTTATGGGAAATTCCTAAAACTTATAGGAAAGATATGCGAGCGCCGGCAAGGGTTTATACTTCCGAAAAAATGTTAGAGGATATTTTTCGCGATAAGTCCTTAGAACAATTAATAAATTTATGTTGTCTACCAGGCATTCAAAAATATGGTTTAGCCATGCCTGATTGTCATGAGGGTTATGCCAGTCCCATTGGCGGGGTAGCGGCCATCAGAATTTCTGATGGCATTATTTCGCCGGGAATGTGTTTAACGAAAGAAACAAAGATTTTTCATCCATTAGGATATTGGGTACCAATCAGTGAATTTCAAAATGGACATTTGTTTGATGAAATTACCTGTTTAAATTTTAAAGTCAAGAAGATTCAAAAAACAAATCTCTCAAGACTCTGGAAATTAAAAGCTAATCCCTCAATTATTAAAGTCACAACTAAAACAGGTAGACAAGTATATGCTACACCTGATCACCCATTTTATACTCCGATAGGCATGCGTCCACTTGGTAAACTTAATAGAGGAAACACGATGGCGATATACCCTTACGAAGGCGTTCCCTATAAGAAAGTTAAAGATTTTATATTAGTAACCGAAAAAGATATTAGAAAACAATGGGAATTATTGAAACAACAAGAAAGAGGGAAGGGACTTTTGCAAGTTATAAACCGACTGAAATTCAGAAACCTCTTGCCTTTAAAATCAACATCGCCAGCTTCCCCAGTTTTATTAAAGATTATGGGATATTTGCTTGGTGATGGATCAATGAACTTTACTAATGGAAGGAAAAGAGGAAGAATATCATTTTATGGAAAGAAGGAAGATCTATTATTACTCAAAGAAGATCTGAAGACCATTGGTTTCACAGCCTTTTTACAAAAAAGAGAGAGAAATCACACCGTCAGAACCATTTATCGGGAATATCAATTCAAGGAAATTGAAAATAGTTTGAGCGTAACATCATCAAGTCTCGTACTTTTACTAAAAGCGCTAGGAATACCAATTGGCAATAAAGTAAACCAAAATTTTGTTTTGCCAGTTTGGATTTTTAAGTTACCTTTATGGCAAAAAAGATTGTTCTTAGCAGCTTTCTTCGGAGCTGAATTAACTTCTCCGGCTGTCTATAAAAGACACGGCTTCAATTTTTACGCATCAGTTTTAGGGATTAATAAAAGCAAAAAATATCTAGCAAGCGGTAAAAAATTTCTTTCTCAAATCGCAAAACTTTTAAATGAATTTGGCGTTAAAACCAATAAAATAAGTCAACGAAAGGAGCAAAAAAATAAAAATGGTCAATTATCTTATCGCCTGAGATTGATTTTTTCTTCTCAGCCGGCGAACCTTATCAATTTATGGGGAAAGATTAATTATGAATATAACCAAGAAAAGCGGCTTTTAGCAAATTTAGCAGTGAGTTATATGAGATCAAAACAGCAATTTATTAAAGAAAAAATTTTGTCTCAGAGAATAAGAAGTCGAAAAGGTGTAATAAATTGGGAGAAACGGGACGAAAGAAAACTTGATAAATTAATCGTCCGAGGAGGAAGAGGTCTGTCGCGACCATTTGTTGGTCAATTTCCGAAGTTTAAAGAATTTATAAAAAATGTAACGAAGGGATTAGGCAAAAGCGGGGCAATTTGGGATGAAGTTTCGGAAATCAAAAAAATTCCCTTCAAGGGTTACGTTTACGACTTTACGGTTAACCATCCAGACCATAATTTTGTCGCTAATAATTTTGTGGTTTCAAACTGCGGATATGACATCAATTGCGGGATGAAATTATTAAAATCAGAATATTCAGAAAAAGATATTAAACCATATTTAGATAAATTAACTACGGAAATTCAAAAAGAAGTCCCTTCTGGTCTGGGGAGAGGAAGACAAATAAAATTTTCAATTGACCAAATAGATAAAATTTTAGAGGGTGGGGCAAAAAGGTTAGTAGAACAAGGCTATGGAGAGAAAGAGGATATTGAAAACTGTGAATCGGAAGGAAGATTGGAATGGGCAAATGCCTCAGCTGTTTCTCCCCACGCTAAAAATCGCGGAAGGGATCAGGTTGGAACTCTCGGCTCGGGAAATCATTTCTGTGAACTTGATAAAGTTGAAGAAATTTTTGATGCGGAAGTAGCCGAGATTTTCGGACTATTTAAAGACCAAATTATAATAATGATTCATTGTGGCTCGCGTGGGCTTGGTCACCAGGTTTGTACCGACTATTTAAGAACAATGATCCCGGCTATGCAAAGATATAGAATTAAAGTTCCAGATAGAGAGTTTGCTTGCGTTCCTTTTAACTCCCCTGAAGGTCAGAGATATTTTTCAGCAATGGCGGCGGCTGCCAATTATGCCTGGGCTAATCGCCAAATGATAGCTCATTTCATTAGAAAAGCTTGGAACTTAGTTTTAGGAGAGAAAGCTTCACCGTTGGTGGCGCTCTATGATGTTGCCCATAATATTATTAAAAAAGAAAAATATATAATTGATGGAAAAGAGATGGAAGTCGCTGTCCATCGCAAGGGAGCAACTCGGGCTTTTCCGCCTGGCCATCCTGAAATTCCAAAAAAATATCAGCCCTGGGGTCAGCCAGTGCTTATCCCTGGGAGTATGGGCACAGCTTCCTATGTTTTAGTGGGGACGAAAGAGGGAGAAGAGGCGTTCTACTCAACTTGTCACGGCGCTGGACGTACGATGTCGCGCCATGAAGCAGTCAGAAGGATCTCTGGGCAAGAAGTAGTGAGAAATTTAAAACAAAGAGGAATTATTGTTAAATGCTTTTCAATGCGGGGCATTGCTGAAGAAGCGCCCATTGCTTATAAGGATATTGATGAAATAGTGAATATAGTTCATAATGCTGGTTTATCTAAGAAAGTAGCAAAATTGAAGCCTTTAGCAGTGATAAAAGGAGAATAACTTGAATTTAAATTTAAAACAGGATAAGATGTAAGAACCTCATATGCAAAAATCTCTAAAAGATTTTTTTATTTATGAACAAAAAACTTCCCAGAAGTTTACGCAAATATATTCGGCAAGAAAAGGCGCGGATTCGCCGGGAAGTTTTAGATTTTAAAAAACAAGAAGAGTTAATAAATGAACTTTATAAAAGATTTTTTAAAGAATAAATTTTAAAAAATATGAAAATAAAAGAAATTTTTAATTTAGCGCTAAAAATGGGAATAGGGGCAGATTTTAGAGGGGAAGAAGGAGTAAAGAAATTTTTAGAAAGAAAAAGAGAGAAATATGAAAAATTGCCAAATGAGGAAAAGGAGGAATTTGATTTGGAGGCATTGGAAAATCCCTACTTAGATAGCAGAATTCATAATATTTCAAAGGATATTGAGGCCAAAAAAGTTTTAATTGGAATTGATATTGATTCTGCCGAATTATTAGTGGCCAAAGAATTGGGAGTTGATTTGGTGATTGCCCATCATCCGGTTGGAAAAGGATTGGCAGCCCTTTCTGAGGTGATGGACCTTCACTCCGATGTTTTAAATTTATATGGAGTTCCGATAAATGTTGCCGAGGGATTGATGAAAGAGAGGATTTCTGAAGTGGCGAGGGGGGTAAATGTTTTAAATCAGCAAGAAACAGTCCAGACGGCAAAACTTTTGGGGATAAACTTAATAAATATTCACACTCCGGCTGACAATTTGGCGGCAAAATTTTTGAAAAATTTGGTTGAAAAAAATAAACCGGAAAGAGTTGAGGATTTGATGAGAATTTTAAAGGAAGTCCCGGAATACAAAGAAGCGACCAAACTGGGATTTGGACCAAAAATTTCAACCGGGAGCGCGGAAAGGAGATGCGGGAAAATTGCCATAGCTGAAATTACCGGCGGTACTGAAGGTTCTCCAAAACTTTATGAAAAAATGGCAATTGCCGGAATTGGAACAATTTTATCAATGCATCAATCAGAAGAGCACAGAAAAGAAGCAGAGGCGGCAAATATCAATGTGGTTATTGCCGGGCATATCAGTTCTGATTCTTTAGGAATGAATATATTTTTGGACGAATTAGAAAAAGAAAAAATTGAGCTCACCCCTTGTTCGGGATTAATCAGAATTTCAAGAGTTAAATAAATTTTATCATATAGGTATCTTTCAATCGATAACCTAATTTTCTTCGGTAATAATCGCGGACTCCGATTCCAGAAATAACCGCGATTTTTTTTACCCCGAATTTCTTTTTTGTAATTCCTTCAGCAATTTTTATTAATTTTTTCCCTAATCCTTGATGTTGAGGCGAGAGAGATTTTTCACCTACTGGCAACATCTGGCCATAAGTATGAACTTCGCGAATTATCGCTGTCCCTTTCAACGCCGGCAAGCGAAGACGGAGCAAGGCATAGAGTTTTTCCCGTTTTTTATTTTCGAAACTTAAAAATATTTCTTTTCCGCCCGAGGCCTCATAATCTTGTCGAAAGAGATAGATTTTCTCTTTTGGGTCATAATTTTCTCTAATTTCTCGGCATCTAATACATTTGCATTTAAACGCTTCGCTTCGTTTTAATTGTCTTTTTTTCATTTCTTTTTGGATTAGTTCTCTTAAATTTGAAATTTTTGCTCCGCCCTCAATAATATCTTTTGAGGGAATATCTCGCATAATTCTTTGGATTCGGCAATAGTAAGGAATTCTCTTTTTAATTTCTATTAGCAATTCAATCAATTTTTTATTGGGATAAGGTTTAAATTTGCCTTTTTTATACCATTTGTATAAAGGCGCATTTTTAACTAAGGCCAAGGGATAAATTTTTAAAAGATCGGGTTTAAAATCGGGATTTTCAAAAATTTCTTCAAACATTTTTATATCTTTTTTTAAATTAGAACCAGGTAAATTTGGCATCATTTGATAACAAATCTTAAATCCGGCATCTTTTAAAAGTTTTGTTGCTTTAATTATCGCTTTAACCCCATGCCCTCTTCTATTTAACTTTAAAACATCATCGTAAATGCTCTGTACTCCCAATTCCACTCTGGTTACTCCAAGCTCCCGTAATCTTTTTATTTCTTTGGTATCAATGAAATCAGGCCGAGTTTCAATAGATAACCCAATAATTCTCTGTTTTGTTTTTTCGTTCTTTTTTTGGATATTCTTTAAGTTTTTAGTTTTGAGTTGTAATTTTGCGTTTTGCGTTTTGAGCTTTGAGCTTTTTTGCTTACCCCACTCATTACAAGCTTGAAAACATCTTTTAATAAACCAACACTGGTATTGCTTGGGATAATACGACCACGTTCCTCCAATGAGCCGCAATTCAATTTTATCAATGGGATGGCCAATTTTTTCTAAACTTTGGAGCCGAGTTTTTACTTGTAAATAAGGATTAAAATCAGTTAAAATTGCTCTCTGGACCGCTGGTTCATCTTTTAAATAACTTTTAGGAATGCCTTTTTCCAAAGGACAGTAAAGACATTTACCCGGACAAGGGAAGGGTTTGGTTAAAACCGAGACATTGATTATCCCGGAAAGAGAACGAATTGGTCTTGTCCGGAGCAGATTTTCAATATTTTTTGAAGATTTAACACTTTTATTTTCAGCTAATTCATGATAAATTTTAAGTAGTTTAACATTGCTGGGGCAAAGTATTTTATATTTTTTTGCCATACTTCTTTTAAAAGAATCTAAATCTTTCCGAGTTTTAATTCGAGTTTTTAACATTTCTAAAACAATTTTTTCTAAAGTTTCCATAATTTTATGAAAAAAGATTACGCCGAATACCTTTTAAGAGAAACCAAAGAAAAGTATAACTTAATTGCCGAAGAGTTTGCAAGATATCGCGAAAAACCTTGGCCAGAAGCAAAGTTTTTAGTGGACGAATATGCAATTCCGGGGGAAAGAATTTTAGATTTGGGTTGCGGAGTTGGACAGTGGTATGAATTTTTTAATAAAAAGGAAGTAGATTACACGGGCGCAGATTTTTCAGAAAAACTAATTGAAATTGCCAAAATTAAGTATTCGAAAGCAAAATTTAAAGTTACTAATGTAATTAACCTACCATTTCCAGATAACTATTTCGATAAGGTTTATGCCATAGCTCTTTTCCATCATATTCCCTCAAAAGAATTTCAAACGCAACTTTTAAAAGAAATCAAAAGAGTTTTAAAACCAGATGGTTTATTGATTTTGACAGTTTGGAATCTTTGGCAAAAATGGAGAACAAGAAAAATTATATTTAAATTTGGTTTATTAAAAATTTTGGGGAAATCAAAACTTGATTTTGGAGATATTTTAATGGATTGGCAAGGAATGAAAAATTGTTATTTTCATTGTTTTACAAAAAAGAAGTTGCTAAAGTTAATTAGAGAAATAAATTTTAATTTAATAAAGGACGGAGAATTTTTAGTTGGGGCAGAAAGAAAATTTACTCCAAGATTATCAAATTCAAATTTTTATATTATAGCCCAAAAGACAATAGCTGATAAAGGTAGGTAGGCGCCTGTAGTTCAATGGATAGAATATTGGCCTCCGGAGCCAAAGATTGCTGGTTCGAGTCCAGTCAGGCGCATTGTATTTATTAAATTTTTCTTATGTGTGGAATTATTGGTTATAAAGGATTGAAAATTTTGATTTTAGAAAAAAATAAAGAAATAGCCAGAGTTTTTCTTTATATTTTAACCAATGACTTGCATAAAGAACCTTTTGGGTTGGTGGAAGATGTTTTTGTAAAAGAAAATTACCGAGACAAAGGTTATGGGACAAAAATTATGAAAGTTTTAATAGAAGAAGCTAAAAAAAGCGGTTGTTACAAGTTAATTTGTACTAGTCGCTTTTCTCGGCCGAAAGTTCATCGTTTTTATAAAAAACTCGGTTTTGAAAAGCACGGCTACGAATTTAGAATGAATATGTTATAATTACGGGGTATGGGGAATGATTCAAAATATAAAATTGTTGTTTCTGGAGCCGCTGATATTAGCCATTGTTGTCTAAAAATAAAACAATTGTCAGAAGAAGTCGGTAAAGAAATTATCCGTCAGAGAGGGGTTTTGTTAACCGGGGCTACGACTGGCGCTCCTTATTTCGCTGCCAAAGGAGCGAAAGAAATTAAAGGAACAAGTATTGGTTTTTCTCCAGCCAGTTCCGAAAAAGAACATATTAGGGTTTACCATTTACCGATAGATAAATTTGATTTAATTGTTTATACTGGTTTTGATTATGTTGGTCGCAATCTTATTTTGACAAAAGCGGCTGATGGCGTAATAATTATTTGTGGTCGGACAGGCACTCTCAATGAATTTACCGTTGCTTTTGAAGCAAAACTTCCCATTGGAGTTTTAGAAAATTCTGGCGGGACGGCTGATTTAATTCCAGAGATTCTAAAAAGAGGGCATCGGCCGGAAAAAAAGATTGTTTTTGATAGTAATCCAAAGAAATTAGTTTCTAAATTAATTCAACTAATTAAAAAAGAAAAAAGGTCGAATAACAAATATATAAAAAATTCACCCCGTGGAATAATTTCGTCAAAGACGAAATTCCCACGAAAAGGGATTCCACAGGGTAAATAATAATAAATATGCCAAAATGCGAATGCGGTACTGAAAAAACTGAAAAAAAGGAAGGCAAATTAATTGGTAAAATAACCCACTATTTTGATAATATTTCCGTGGCGGTGATAGAACTTTCTTCCCCTTTAAAGGTTGGCGAGACCATTAGAATTATTGGAGGCGAAACCACTGATTTTACTCAAACGGTTGATTCAATGGAAATTGAACATCAGAAAATCAAAAAGGCGAAAAAAGGAGACACATTTGGGTTAAAAATAAAAGAAAAAGTCAGAGAAGGATATAAAGTATATAAAATTTAAGCATCTTTATGTGGATAAAAATTTTTCAGTTTCTCCTTGCCATTTTTTTAGGAGCTTTAATCGGGTTAGAGCGGGAATGGCGAAGAAAAGAGGCCGGAATAAGAACTTTTAGTTTAATTTCTTTAGGAGCCTGTCTTTTTACAATTGTAGGATTTCATTTAGTTGCATTTTCTAAGCTTTTAGGAAGCGCGGGAGTTCGAGTTGACCCTACTATTATAATTCAAGGTATCCTCGTGGGAATTGGTTTTATTGGCGCTGGTTTAATTATTCAAAAAGAATTTCATGTTGAAGGATTGACTACTGCTGCCGGTCTTTGGGTAACAGCCGGGATTGGAGTATTAGTTGGAATTGGAGAGTATGCTTTGGCAGTTATTGGTACGGTTTTAATTATTGGGGTATTAGCCGGTTTAGGTTATTTAGAAGGAGAATGGGAAAAAAGAATATTTTTAAAAGAAAAATCAAAGAAGGAAGAAAAGAAAGAAGAAAGCCAATGAAATTTATAGCCGATTTTCATATCCATTCAAAATTTTCAAGAGCTACTTCTTCCCGGGCTGATTTGGCCAATTATCATAGCTGGGCAAAAATTAAGGGAATAAAAGTTTTAGGTACAGGCGACTTTACTCATCCGGTCTGGTTTGGCGAAATAAAAGAAAAATTAGAAGAAAGAAAGCCCGGCCTTTTTCAGCTAAAAGATTCAAAATTGGAAGAAGTTTTTTTTATTTTAACTTCAGAAATCTCTTGCATTTATTCTAAAAAAGGAAAAGTTCGGAAAATCCATATTTTAATCTTCGCCCCTAATTTTGAAACAGTTGAAAAAATTAATACCCGTTTAAATTTAATTGGAAATCTCAAATCCGATGGCAGGCCAATTTTGGGATTGGATGTCAAAGAATTAGCCAAAATTGTTTTAAATATTTCCGAAGATTGTTTGATTGTCCCTGCTCACTGTCTATTGCCAGATACTTATTTACATAGCAATCCTGGAATAAAAAAAATAAAAGATATATCTATTGGAGATAAAGTTTATACTCACGAAGGAAGATTAAAAAAAGTTAAACAAATTTATACCAGATTTTATAAGGGGCCAATTTATGATATAAAACCGTATAATTTTGGAATTGGATTAAAAACTACGCCAGAACATCCTTTTTATATAATTAAAACTTATAAAAAGTGTACAAATATGGGAGGCGCTATTTGCAAACCAGCCTGTGCCTATATTAAACGAAGGAATTGTTCTTACCAATATTTCAAAAATTATCACCCTCAATGGGTTCAAGCAAAAGATATAGAGAAAGGCGATATTATAATTTTTCCTCGCTTTAATGGAATTATAAAAGATGTAGAAGAAATTAAGCTCAATAAATATTTAAATCGAGACAGTTATGAATTAAAAGGAGATTTTATTAAGCCTGCCAATGGAACCCGAGCTAATTTTATACCAAATACAATAAAAGTAAATAAAGAATTTTGCCAACTTGTTGGTTATTATCTATCCGAAGGATACACCGATAATCGAGACTCTGTTTGTTTTTGCTTTAACGAAAATGAAAAAGAATATATTAAAGATGTGAAAAGATTGATGGTAAAAATCTTCCACCTTTCTTACTGTCGAGAACAAAAAAGGAAAGGAAGGAGAAGTATAGAATTGATATTCTTTTCCAAACTCCTTGCCCAAATTTTTAGTAAAATTTTTTATAACCATCCCACTATAAAGAGAGCTCACACAAAGTGTTTACCATCTTGGATGTTAAATTTACCATTAGAAAAAAAAGTAGAGATTTTCAAAAAATGGTGGGAAGGAGACACTGGCGGCACTTCTTCTAGAGAATTAATGAACCAGATGAAAATTATTTTACTACAATTAGGAATAATTCCTTCTATTTACAAACGATCAAAAGAAGAATTTAATAAAAAACCCGTTCATAAAATAGGTAATAGAACTATCAAAGCCCAATATGATCACTTTAATTTCTATGGTCTTTCGTTCTTTCAGGATTTATTTGGATTATTAAAAACACCTGATTTTAAGAAATTTAAGAGGAAATTAAAACGAAGACACGGTTGGATCGACCAAAAGTATATTTACATTCCAGTGAGAGATATTGAAGTTGAGCATTACAAGGGTATGGTTTACAACCTAGAGGTAGAAAATGATAATTCTTATGTAGCTGAATTTGCTACGGTTCATAATTGTTGGACACCCTGGTTCTCTGTGTTTGGTTCGAAATCCGGCTTTAATTCAATTGAAGAGTGCTTTGAAGAATATTCAAAATATATTTATGCTGGCGAGACCGGTTTATCTAGCGACCCGGGAATGAATTGGAGATTGTCGGCCTTGGATAAAATCACTTTAATAAGCAATTCAGACGCCCATAGTCCTGCTAAGTTGGGTAGGGAAGCGAATGTTTTTGATACAGAATTAAGCTACCCTGCAATAATTAAAGCAATTAAAGAAAAAAATCCTAAAGAATTTCTTTATACTATTGAGTTTTTTCCCGAAGAAGGAAAATATCATTATGATGGTCATCGTCTTTGCGGAGTTTCTTTATCTCCAGCCGAAACAAAAAAATATAATGGAATTTGTCCGGTTTGCGGCAGGCCTTTAACAATCGGGGTTTTAAATAGAGTTGAAAAATTGGCTGACCGACCAGAGGGATTTAAACCAGAGGGAATGATTCCTTATAAAAGTTTAGTTCCGTTGGAAGAAATAATTGCCGAAGCATTAGAAATAGGAGTGGCTAATAAAAAAGTAGAGGCGAATTATAACAATTTAATTGAGAAATTTGGCAGTGAATTTAATATTCTTCTTGAGGTTTCAACTTCTGATTTGGAAAAAATAACTTTGCCGAAAATTGCCGAAGGAATAAGAAGAGTAAGAGAGGGAGAGATTAAGGCCATTCCTGGTTATGATGGCGTTTACGGTAAAATAAAAATTTTTGGCAAGGAGGAGGAAAAATCAGAGATAAAACAAAAAACCTTGTTTTAACCAAATAAAAGCCCATGAAAAAAGTTTTAAAATTTTCAATAACTCTGGCAATAGGATTTTTTATTTTCTGGTTAGTGCTCAAAAGAGTTGGTTTGAACAGTTTAAATGAGGCCTTATCTTTGTTTTTAAGTTTTAAGGGCTTAATTATTATTGCTCTTACTTTTGTTACCGCTTTAATCGGAGTTTTAAAATGGAAATCAATTTTAGCTTCCTATGGTTTTAAACCTCCTTCTAAAGAACTAATCGGTTTATGGTTAGTTGATTTCGGAGTAAGTTACTTAACTCCGGTTTCCATTAGCGGCGGTGAAGCAATCCGAATTTATTTTACAAAAAAGAAATTTAATATTCCTTGGGAAAAATCGGCTGCAGCAGCAATTGTTGATAAAATTTTGGATGCCACTTTACTTTTAATGTTTGTCATTGTTGGTCTTCTTTTTTTTGTTTTTTATGGTCATTTTCCATCAGGAATAATGCTTACTCTTGTGCTTTTAATGATAGGAGGAGTAAGCGGTTTGCTTTTACTTTTTTATTCTAAAGCGTTAAATCGCGAAAGTGTCTTGGAGTGGTTTTTTAAATTTCTCGGAATTAAAAAAGAAAAAATTAAAAATAGTGAAAACGGCAAAATAATATTTGATACAGAAAAAGAAATAATAAAGTTTTTTAATTTAAAACGAAAAGATTTTTGGAAAGCATTAGGTTTAAGTTATTTGCGGTACTTCCTTTTATTTTTTAGAACGGCTCTTTTGATTTTTTTTGTAAAAGAAGGAATAGGGATTTCCAAAGCATTAGCAATTTACGGTTTTGTTAACGGTTCTTTGCTTTTTCCTATTCCGGCAGCTTTCGGGAGTTTAGAAGCAGTTTCTGCTTTTGGTTTTTCAAGTTTTGGCTTAGGAGAAGCCAGTGGAGCAACTTTTGCTATGGTTTTTCGCTCCGCTGATTTAGTTGTTTGTTTGTTTGGACTTCTCTTTTTAATAAAACATGGGGCGGAAATAGCTGAAATGAAAATTTTAGGATTTTTTGATAAATTTAAAATAAATAAATAAATGAAAATTAAATTTTTGCCAAATAAAGTTATAAAATTTTTAATATTATCTAATATGGCTTTTTGGTTTGGTTGGGGGTTAATTAATCCGATTTTTGCTGTTTTTGTGCTTGAAAGAATTAAAGGAGGAAATGTTTTCACTGTGGGAATAGCTGTTGCTATTTATTCTTTTACTGCCGCTTTATTACGATTGCCTATTGGCATTATTTTAGATTCCTTTCCTTCAGAAAAAGATGATTATTTTGCTTTAGTGGCCGGACTTTTTATTGCTTCTTTAATTCCCTTTGGTTATATTTTCATTGAAATTCCTCTTCATCTTTATATTCTTCAGGCAATTCTCGGTATTGGGATGGCAATGGCTTTATCTGGTTGGACGGCAATTTTTACCCGTCATATTGATAAAGGGAAAGAAGCTACGGAATGGAGTTTAGACGCCACTTCCATTGGTTTGGTTACAGCAACTTCTTCTTTTATTGGAGGGTGGACAGTTAGTAAATTTGGATTTATTCCCGTTTTAATTTGGGTAGGAGTTTTTGGCTTAACTGGGGCATTATTACTTTTGGGATTGAAAAATGAGATAAAAGGAGTTTTTAATCATGGCTTGTATTTTTCTCTTAAAGATATTTTTAAAAAAGAGTGAAATAACCCTACGAATTACGAATCAGTACGAATTTACGAATACTCTTTATGAAAAAATTACCAAAAAGAAAAGATTTAATTTACCCCGAATTAAGTTACACTCTTATTGGTGTTTTATTTGATGTTTATAATCACTTAGGGCCAGGGCATAAAGAAAAATATTATCAAAAGGCAGTTGCAATAGCTCTCAAAGATATCAATTTACTATTTAAAGAACAGCTCTATTCTCCAGTTATTTTTAATGATAATAATATTGGGAGGTATTACCTCGATTTTTTAATTGAGGATAAAATTGTATTAGAAATAAAAAGTGGAGAGAAGTTTTTAAAGCAAAATATTACCCAAATTTATTCTTATCTAAAGATAAAGAAACTAAAACTTGGAATTTTAGCCAATTTTACTAAAGAAGGTTTAAAATTTAGACGAATTCTTAATATTAGATAAACTATTCGTATATTCGTAAATATTCGTAATTCGTAGGGATATGAAAAACCAAGAGTTAGCTAAAATTTTTTACGAAATAGCAGACTATTTAAAAATGGAAGGGACGCCATTTAAACCTTTTGCTTATGAGAAAGCAGCTCTTGCTTTAGAAACTTTAGAAGAAGAGGTGGCTGAAATTTATAAAAGAGAAGGAAAATTAGGCCTCAAGAAAATTCCCGGGGTAGGTGAAAGCATTGCTCAAAAAATTGAAGAATATCTAAAAACTGGAAAAATTAAATATTACGAAAAACTTAAGAAAAAAACACCAATTAATTTGGAGGAATTAATTTCGGTGGAAGGGTTGGGTCCTAAAAAAACAAAGGTTTTATACGAAAAATTGGGGATTAAAAATTTAAAAGATTTAGAGAAAGCGGTTAAAGCCCATAAAATTGCTCCTTTATTTGGTTTTGGAGAAAAAACAGAAAAAAACATTTTAGAAGGGATTGCCTTTGTGAAAAGAAGCAAAGGGAGATTTTTATTAGGAGAAATTTTACCAAAAGTAAAAGAAATCATTGAGAAACTAAAAAGTTTAAAAGAAGTAGAGATGATTTCTACGTGTGGTTCAGTGAGAAGAATGAAAGAAACAATTGGTGATGTTGACTTTTTGGTTGTTGCCAAGAACCCTAAAAAAATAATGGATTTTTTTGTTTCTTTACCGGGAGTGATAAAAATCTGGGGCAAGGGGATGACCAAATCATCCGTTAGAATGAAAGAAGGATTTGATATGGACTTGCGGGTTGTCCCTGAAAAATCTTTTGGCGCTGCTTTGCAGTATTTTATTGGCTCAAAAGAGCATAATATTGTTTTGCGGAAAATTGCTATAGAAAAAGGATTAAAACTTTCCGAATATGGCTTATTTAAGGGTTCAAAAATGATTGCTGGCGAGAGCGAGGAGGAAATTTATGAAGCTTTAGGAATGGAATGGATTCCTTCTGAAATGAGGGAAAATCAAGGGGAAATTGAGTTAGCCCTGAAAAAGAAATTGCCCAAAATAATTGGTTATAATGACCTAAAAGGGGATTTACATTGCCACTCTAACTGGAATGGTGGAGCGAATTCAATTTTAGAAATGGCTGAAAAAGCAAAAGAAATGGGTTATGAATATTTAGGAATTTCCGACCATACTAAATTTTTAAGAATTGAACATGGATTAAATGAAAAAGAACTGGCAAAACAGAAGAAAGAAATTGACAACATAAATAAAAAGTTCCAAGTTCCAGGTTTTAAGTTTCAAGTTTTGCAGGGTTGTGAAGCGAATATTTTAAACGATGGTTCTATTGATATTTCTGATGAGGCATTAAAAAAACTGGATTACGTTATTGCCGGAGTTCACTCTAATTTTAAAATGTCAAAAGAGAAAATGACAGAGAGAATTATCAGGGCGATGAAAAATCCTAATGTTGATATTATTTCTCATCCAACAGGAAGAATACTAAAGAGAAGAGATGAATATCAGATTGATTTTGATAAAATTTTAAGAGCAGCAAAGGAAACGGGAACGATTTTAGAAATAAATTCCTATCCTGAAAGATTGGATTTAAATGACATCAATATCAGAAAGGCAAAAGAGGCCGGAGTAAAAATGATTATTAACACCGATTCTCATCAAAAAGACCAACTAAGACTTATTGAATTTGGTATTGCCCAAGCCCGTCGCGGCTGGGCCGAAAAAGAAGACATTATCAATACTCAACCGTTAGAAGGATTACTTAAGTTTTTTCAGCGTTCTTGAGAGAAGTTTTTGCTTTTTCAACTAATTTTTCAAAGATTTCGGGATGGCTTTGGGCGAGTTGGGCTAAAATTTTTCGGTCAAGTTCAATCTTTTTTTGTTTTAGACCATGAATAAATTTACTATAACTTAAACTATGCTCTCGGCAGGCAGCATTAATTTGAATTTGCCAAAGAGCTCTTCTTTCTCTTTTTTTTGCCTTTCTATCTCTGTAAGCATAAGTAAAAGCATGAAGCAATGCTTCTTTCGCTGCCCGATATTTTGATTTTCTGCCCCATCTAAATCCTTTGGTATATTTTAATAAATGCTTTCGTCTTTTATGAGCAATTTTTCCTCGTTTTACTCTTGTCATATAAGTTTTTTTATTTTTTTAGCTAAAAATTTAGGGACCTCAACCCATTTTCTTAATTGTCTGATTTTTTTCCCTGATTTTTTTGCTCGGTAATGGTCTTGACCAGTGAGTCTTCTTAGAACTTTCCCCCTTTTTGTAATTTTAAATCTTTTTAAAACTGATTTTCTCATAATACCTTTTTACTCTTTAGTAATTATCATTGTTAGGCCTCTTGCCTCCTTTTTTAATTCTCGTCCAACCTTAAAAGGAATTAATTTTTTTAATATTTCTAAAAATTGATTTAATTTTTGTTTGGCAAAATCAGATAACCTTTTCTCCCTCTGTCTTAAGACCATTTCAACTCTTACTGGATTCCCTTCTTTTAAAAATTTTTCTGCTATTTTAGCTTTAGTTTCCAAATCATGAGAAGAGATATTAAAACCTAACCTGATATTTTTTAACCCTCCAATTTTTTTAATTTTTTGTTTTTTTGCTTGTTGATAAAAATATTTACCGGCATCAATTATTTTGCATACCGGCGGAAATATTCTATGGGTTACCTGAACCAAATCTAATCCTTGTTCTCTTGCTTTTTGAAGCGCGGTTCCCAAATCAAAAATTCCCAGTTGTTTTCCTTCAGCATCAATTAATCGCACTTTTTCCGCCCTTATTTGATTGTTTATTAATATTCTTTCAAACAAAATTTTAAAGTTTAAAGGTAGTCTTCTATCCTATTTCGTTTTCCGAAAGGAGATATGGCAAAAAATTTTTCCACCAATCTCTTTTTTTGTTTAAGAAGTTTTTGAGAATATTTGCCATTACGAAGGGTTAATTTTTTGTAATTTTTTAAAATTAACTTTGCCCGTTTTCGCTTATAGGTTCTTAAATACGACGAAATTTGAGCCAAAAGATTAAAGGCTTGTCGATTACAAATCTTATATGTATAACACATTGCGTGTTTCTTATTGTGGCTTCGTTTTAAGCTTATCTGCCCAGCCCCAATAAGATTCTTAATCCATTTGAGTAACTTAAGTTCTGTATTACTTATTCCCACTTCTGGCCGTCGGTATCCACTTTTATTGTGGCGGGTTAAACTTATTGTGCCTTCTCCATCAATTAAGGCAGCTATGTAAGCTGATTCTGGAGTAGAGAGCCTTTTAACCTTCCCGTAACTTGTCTTTATCATTTTTAACATGGTGGAGGTGGAGGGGAATTGAACCCTCGTCCAGAAATTTCTTCTAAAATAGTTCTACAAGTTTAGTCTATTTATTTTTAGAATATTAAATATGAAAATAGACAAAATTTTAATATTCTTAGCTTCTAATTTTCAACAATTACTTGAAGCAGAAATAATTGTCTATCTCGATTTATGGCACCCGTTTTCACCTATCGAGAGTCGATGAGCGGATGGTTTACGTTTTTTTATGCGTAAACTGGAGCAAGTTTTGGACTTGCAAATAAGTTAGCACTTATTTATTTACTACTTTTTACGAGTTAGTAGCAAACTCGGCTTGCCTATTTTGGTTGAAATTCTGTCAATTCTTTTCACCCCCTTAGGGTTCTTCTTAATTCAAGATTATATATTTATACCTTAAGCGAATCAAGGTTCTTGAGCGAAGCGAAAGGTTCTTATTTCTCTTTCAATTTCTCGTTTTTTAATTTTTTCTCTTTTATCTGCTTTCTTTTTTCCTTTTGCTAAACCAAATTCTAATTTTATCTTCTGTTGTTTAGTATACACTTTCAGCGGTATCAGCGTCAAGCCCATTTGACGTGATTTACCAATTAAATATTTGATTTCTGATTTCTTTAAAAGAAGTTTTCGAAACCTTTTTGGGTCGTAATCGCGAGGCGCATTTTTAGGTTGATAGGGAGGGACATTAGCGCCAATTAAGAAAAACTCTTCTTCTTTCAAGATTATATAAGAACCGGCTAAGCTTATTCGGCCGTTTTTTATTGATTTTACTTCCTGGCCAATTAAGACAATTCCGGCTTGGAATGTTTCTAAAATTTCATAGTTGAAATATGCTTTTTTATTAATTATCGGCTTCATTCTTTCATTTTAGCAAGAAATTAGATAAAATGAACTAAAAAATGACCAACATTTTAATTGCTATCAGTTTGGGATATTTTTTTGGCTCAATTCCTTTTAGTTTTCTTATTGCTAAAAATTTAGTTGGTATAGATTTACGCTTTTTTGGAGATAAAAATGTGGGAGCTTCTAATGTGGTTCGAGCGGCTGGGAGAAAAGCTGGCGCCTTTGCTTTTTGTGGTGATGTCTTAAAAGGCATTGTTCCTATTTTAATTTGTCAATATGGGTTAAAATTTTCTTTTCCGCTTTTAGTCATTTCCGGATTAAGTGCTATTATCGGTCATAATGAGCCAATTTTTTTAAAATTTAAAGGAGGGAAAGGTATGTCTACCGCTATTGGCGTAATAACAATGCTCGCTCCTATTGAATCGGCTATTTTACTTATTCCTTTTTTTCTAATTTATTTCTTTTTGAAAAAGGCAATTATTTCAGCTGTTATTGTTTCTTTTATTTTACCTTTGATTTGTTATTTTTTAAAAAAACCATTAGAAGTAATTTTAGGACTAATTATTATTTTGGTTTTTTGTTATATTAATAGTAGCGGAAACATAAAAAAAATAATAAAACAATTATGGGTCAAATCATAAAAAGAAAATTATTTAGATTGCTCGCCCTATTTTTTCCTTTAATTTATCTTTACTATTCTCAAAAACAAACAATTTTTGTTTCGGCAGTTGTTGCCGCAGTTGCTTTGATTATTGAGTCATTAAGATTTTACAACCCAAAAATTAAAAGAGTAATTGAGGGAGTATTTTCTCCGATAGGAAAAGAAGAAGAAACTCAAAGAATTTCAGGAATTACCTATTTAGTTCTTGGTTGTTTTCTGACAGTTATTTTCTTTGAAAAATTGATTGCTATTCCAGTCCTTTTTTGCGCTATTTTCGGAGATGTAATTTCCCCTTTTATTAAAGGGAAAATAAAGATATTTCGAAACAAATCGCTTGAAGGAATGGTCGCCTGTTTTTTAATTTGTTTTTTAATTGGGGTCATTCTTATAAATTTAGAAATTTTAGAAGGCCTAACCTTAGAACTTATTTTAGTCATTTCTTTATTAATAAGCTTATTTGAAACTATTTCCCTCCCTTTAGACGATAATTTATCCACTCCCTTGGGAGTAGGGCTTATTAGTTCAATCATCAAAAATTTATGGAAATAAATTTTTCAAAAATTGAGGAGAAAATTTTAAAATTTTGGCAGAAAAATAAAATTTTTGAGAAAAGTATTTCTCAAAGAAAGGAAAAATTTGTTTTTTATGAAGGGCCTCCTTATGCCAATGGCAAGCCGGGAATTCACCATCTTTTAGCCCGGGCTTTTAAAGATATTATTCTGCGTTATAAAACAATGAGAGGTTTTAAAGTTGAGCGTCGAGCTGGCTGGGATACCCATGGTTTGCCGACTGAGATTGCTGCCGAGAGAGTTTTAAAGATTAAAAACAAAAAAGATATTGAGAAGATTGGAATTGAGAAATTTATTGAGGAATGCAAAAAAAATATTTTTCTTTACAAAAAAGAGTGGGAAAAATTTACCGAAAGAATTGGTTATTGGCTTGATTTAAAAAATGCCTACATTACTTGCACTAATGATTATATTGAAACTCTCTGGTGGATTATTAAGCAGTTCTATAAAAAAAACTTTTTATATCAATCGGAAAGAATTGTTCCTTGGTGCCCGAGATGCCAAACTTCCCTTTCTTCTCATGAATTAGCCCAAGGGTATAAAAAGATAAAAGAACCAGCCATATTTATAAAATGCCAAATTCCAAATGCCAAAAGCCAAATTCCAACCTATTTATTGGTATGGACGACTACACCGTGGACGCTTCCAGGGAATGTTGCCATAGCTGTGAATCCTGAATTTGATTACGTAAAACTAAAAGTCAAAGATGAGTATTTAATTTTAGCAAGAGGACGAATCACAGCTTGCGATATAAAAGGAGAAATTATTGAAGAATTTAAAGGAGAAAAATTAATTGGTTTAAATTACGAACCGCTTTACCCCTTTGCTAACAAAGCCAATTTAAATTTATATAAAGTTATTGCTGGCGATTTTGTTTCTTTAGAAGAGGGAACTGGTTTAGTTCATATTGCCCCAGCTTTTGGAGAAGAAGACCTCGCCGCTTTTAAATCCTCCCGCTGTGGCGGACAAATTCCAATAACCGTAGATGAGGAAGGAAAAATGAAAACTCCCGCTGCGCCTTGGGATAAAATGTTTGTTAAAGATGCCGATTCTTTAATTCTTTCTAATTTAAAAGAAAGAAATTTACTTTTTAAAGAAGAATTATATGAGCATGATTATCCATTTTGTTGGCGATGTGAAACTCCTCTTATTTATCTTTTGCATTCATCTTGGTTTGTTAAGACAAGTAAAGTTAAAAATCAATTAATAAAAAATAATCAAAAAATAAATTGGATTCCCGATTATTTAAAATTTGGGAGATTTGGCAAGTGGCTGGAAGAAGTAAAAGATTGGAATTTTTCCCGAGAAAGATATTGGGGGACTCCTCTCCCTATTTGGCAATGCGAAAAGTGCAAGAATATAGAAGTTATTGGAGGAAGAAATGACTTAAAAAAACAAAGATTTAGCAATAACTCTTATTTTCTGATGCGGCACGGCCAGGCTGAAACCAATGTCAAACAAATAGTTAGTTCCAACACTAAAAAATATTCGCTTACAGTAAAAGGTAAAAAAGAAGCAAAAGAAACAATCAAATTATTGAAGAAAAAGAGCATTGATTTGATTCTTTCTTCGCCTATTGAGCGGGCAAAACAAACTGCTGAAATTATTGGGAAAATTCTTGGGATAAAACCGAGATATTTTAACGAACTGAGTGAAATAAAATTTGGAATTTTTGAGAACAAACCCATAAAAGAATATCAAGATTTCTTTAAAGATTTTAAAGAAAAATTTAAAAAAGCGCCAAAAGGAGGAGAAAATCGGCTGACTGTTAAAAAAAGAGTTTATAATTTCTTAAAAAGAATTGATAAAAAATATCAAAATAAAAAAATATTAATCATTAGTCATGAAACCCCGATTAGTTTATTGGAGTCAGCAGTAAAAGGATTTTTTGATGAGGAATTTATAAAATATAAAAGAAAGAAAAGAATTAAGACCGGAGAGGTGCGGGAATTAAAATTTATCCTCTTCCCTTTTAACAAAAATATGGAGCTCGATTTTCACCGTCCTTATGTAGATGAGATTGAGTTTTTTTGCCGAAAATGTTCCGCTAAAAGCAAGAGCAAAATGAAAAGAGTAAAAAGCGTTTGCGATGTTTGGTTTGATTCCGGCTCAATGCCTTTTGCTCAAATTCATTATCCCTTTGAGGGCAAAGCTCTTATTGATAAAAAGGAATTTTTCCCAGCCGACTTTATTTGTGAAGGAATAGACCAAACTCGAGGTTGGTTTTATACGCTTTTGGCGGTTTCAACGCTTTTGGGCAAAGAATCCCCATATAAAAATGTAATTTCAATCGGCATTGTTTTAGATGAAAAAGGAGAAAAGATGTCAAAATCAAAAGGAAATGTTGTTAACCCTTTTGAAGTTGCAAAAAAATATGGAGCCGATGCAACTCGTTGGTATTTTTACACTATTAATCAGCCAGCCGAACCAAAACTTTTCTCCGAAAAAGATGTAGATATCGCTTTTAAAAAATTCATTTTAACTCTTTGGAATTGCTATAGTTTTTTTAACACCTACAAGGGAAACTTAAAGCGCAAAGCGCAAAGCGCAAAGCGCAAAGCGCAAAACTTATTAGACAGATGGATACTTTCTAAATTAAATGAACTTATCCTAAAAGTAACAGGATTTCTTGATAAATATGATGTAATGGGAACTGCTCGTTTAATTGAAAATTTTGTAATAAATGATTTATCTTTATGGTATATCAGGAGGTCAAGAAAAAGATTCCAAACTCCTCAGAGCAAAAAAGAATTAGAAATGGCTTCGGAAACCCTTCATTTGATTATTTCAAACCTGATTAAATTAACTGCGCCATTTATTCCATTTTTGAGCGAAGACATCTATCAAAAAATCCATAATTCAAGATTCATAATTCATAATTCTGTGCACCTAGAAGATTGGCCAAAAGCGGATAAATCTTTAATTAATAAAAATTTGGAGGAGCAAATGAAAAGAGTAAGAGAAATTGTTACCCTGGCTCTGGCGGAAAGAGCTAAATTTGGAATCAAAGTCCGTCAGCCCTTAAATGAATTAAGAATTAAGAATTATGAATTAAGGAAAGAAAAAGAATTGCTTGAATTGATAAAAGAGGAGGTGAATGTGAAAGAAATAATTTTTGATGATAAAATAGAGAAGGGGGTAAAGTTAGACACAAGGATTACCCCGAAACTAAAAGAAGAGGGAATAGTGCGAGAAATTATTCGCCAGATTCAAGAAATGAGAAAAGCGCTTGGTTTAACTCCCCAGAATAAAGTTTCTGTTTGTTACACATCTGAGCCAGAATTAGAAAGAATTATTTTGAAAAATAAAGAATATATTTTAAACCAAACAAGAACAATTAACATCAGTAAAAAAGAGAAAAAAACTCCTAAAATAGAGAAAAATATAAAGGTCGATGGAAAAAATTTATTTTTAGGTCTTATTTAAATAAAATTAATGCCTACTCCCAAAGACAAGGAAAATTTTTTTACTCAAAAGGGTTATCTTTCCCGTCCAGAACTAAGGCAAAAATTTAGCAAAAGTTTTGACCCGCGTATCCCCAAACAGGAAAGAGTAAAGATGGGTCAGGAACTTTTTGGTCGGGAAGCAGGAAGTTATATAACAAAAGGAGAGTATAAAAAAGCCATTAAAAAATTAGGAGCAGAGAAATCAAAAGCAAAAACATCAGAAGAACTAACAGAAATTAAAAGAAAAACCAGTTATCTTAAAAGAATATCAGGAATGTAATAATATCAAAATCCAAAATCCAAATAACAAATGACAAATCAAGTTCAAAATCCAAATGACAAAAAATACGACTTAGAAGAAAGAACAGCAAAGTTTGGAGAAGAAATTATTGAATTTGCTAAAAATTTACCAGATACACTGATAAATCGACCCATTATAAATCAGATGGTGCGCGCTGGAACAAGTATTGGAGCGAATTATATGGAAGCAGATGCAGCGGAATCTAACAAAGATTTTCAACACAAAATCGGGATTTGTAAAAAGGAAGCAAAAGAAACTTTGCATTGGGTAAGAATGATTGCCAAAGCCAATCCAAATAAATCAGAAAAATGCCGAAAATTATGGAAGGAAGCTCACGAACTTGTTTTAATCTTTTCTTCTATAATCAGAAAGAAAAAATAATTTAACATTTGGATTTTTATTATCTTATGTTTCTTCCTTATCAAACCGAAGGGTTTGTTTTAAAAAAAGAAGATCAGGCCGAAGCTGACCAACTTTTTACAATATTCAGCAAAGATTTCGGCAAAATAAAAATTTTAGGAAAGGCAATTAGAAAAATTACGTCAAAACTGCGAGCCGGAATGGAGCTTTTTTATTTATCTCAGATTGAATTTATCCAAGGGAAAACCTATAAAATCTTAACCGAGGCAATGGTGATTGATAAATTTAAAGAAATGAGAGAAAATTTGGAAAGGTTGAACATTGCTTTTAAGATTTCCGAGGACTTAGATAATTTGCTAAAGGGCGAAGAGCAGGATGAAAAAATCTGGCAACTCTTATTAGAAGTTTTTGAAAAACTAAACAACTTACAACTAATTTATCATTATTTTTTCTGGAATTTTATTTCAATTTTAGGATATAAACCTGAGCTTTATTTTTGCGCGAGCTGTCAAAAGAAATTGAAACCAGAAAAGTTATATTTTAGCGTCAAAGAAGGGGGATTAATTTGTAAAAATTGTTTTAATAAATTTGATACTGGGATAGAAATAAACATCAATGCAATAAAAATTTTAAGATTAATTATCAAAAAAGATTGGAAGATTTTAGAACATATTAAAATTAATGATGAGGATGAAAAATGCCTTGAAATTATTTCCCAAAATGCTATCCTTTCTATCAGAAATTAGAAATTATTTATATACCTTATTATGCCTTTAAAGAGATTAAAAAGTTTTAGAGTTTTTCTTTATTTTTTAATTATCGGCCTTTTTCTTTTTTTAATAATAAGCTTATTTACTCTATTTTTGCGTCAGGAGAGTAAGACGTTTGCTAACTTCCTTTCCAATTTTTTTCTTATTTTTTCCAGCTTTAATATATTTATTTTTATAATTGCCATAGTCGGAATTTTTATTAGTATTGGCGTTGTTCATTCTTTAGAGAAAATAAGCAGATTTAGTCAACAAATTAGGGAAGGAAATTTTAAGGCAAGTCTTGAAGTAAAAAGAGCAGATGAAATAGGAAGATTAGCCGAGAATTTGGTCCAAATGAGAGACCAATTAGTTAAAATTCTTAATAGTTTAGAGAGAGAAAAGGAAAAAGCTCTTTCAATCATCAAAAATATCTCCGACGGGATTGTTGTTTTAAATAGCCAAGGGATTATTAAGATTGCAAATTCAGTAGCTCAAGAAATATTAAGTGAAACAGAAAAAAATATTATAGGGAGAAAATATTATGAAGTTTTAAAACTTTTTGATAAAGAAAAAGAAAAATATATCTGCGAGAGCAATGACACCGATTGTTTTATAAAAAAAGCAATTAAAAATTGCGAAAAAATTAATATTCCAAAAAATATTTATATAATAGATAAATATGAAAGGAAGAAAGAAATCAGCGGCAGAATTTCCACTTTTGAGGAGAAAAATGGTTTGAGTTCTTTTATTCTTGCTTTTCGCGATGTAACAGCGGAAAAAGAAATAGAAAGAATGAAATCAGAATTTATTTCCATTACTTCCCATCAATTACGGACGCCATTATCTTCGGTTCGTTGGTATGCTGAAATGCTTTTAGCCGGCGATGCAGGAAAACTGAATAAAAATCAAACCATCTTTTTGACAGATGTTCATGAGAGTACAATCACCGCTATTGATTTAATAAATAACCTTTTAGACCTTTCCCGGTTGGAAGGAGGAGAGATAAAATACAATTTAGAACCGATTCAATTAGAAACAATTATTGAAAATTTAATTTCTGACCTTTCTGCCTATGCCAAAGCAACAAATGTAGAAATTGAAAAGACTTTTAAACAAATAATTACTCCGAAAGTAAAAGTTGATTCCAAGAAAGTTTATCAAGTTTTCTCAAATATTATTGTTAATGCAGTCAATTACAGTCAGATTCCAGGAAAAAGAAAAGTGGTATTATCCTTAAAGAAGCTAGGGAAGGAAATAGTTTTTTCTTGCGCTGATTCTGGCATTGGCATCCCCAAAGAAGAACAGAAAAATATTTTTAAAAAGTTTTTTAGAGCAACCAATACCGCTGGCGTAGGCGCGCCGGGTTCTGGCATTGGTCTTTATATCGCTAAAATTTTTGTTGAACAAATGAAAGGAAAAATTTGGTTTGAATCAGAAGACAAGGGAAAAGGCACGACCTTTTATGTTTCCTTCCCATCTCTTGCCTAAAATGGTATAATTAGCCAACTATGTCTCCCAAAATATTAATTATCGAAGACGACCAGAGAATTAACAAAGTTTATACTGCCAAACTTTCAATTGAAGGGATAGAAGTATCCACCGCCTTAGATGGTGAAGAAGGTTTAAGAAGAATTTATGACGAAAAGCCAGATTTAATTCTTTTAGATTTAATGCTTCCTAAAAAAAGCGGATTTGAAATCTTAAAAGAAATAAAGAAAGATGAAAAGATTAAAGATATTCCGGTTCTTATTTTATCTAATCTAGCCCAGGAAAAAGAAATAGAAGAAGGTTTAGCTTTAGGAGCCCAGGATTATTTAGTTAAAACAAATTATTCCATTCAACAAGTGATGGAAAGAATAAAAAAAGCGTTGAAAGGTCGAAATTAAAAATCATATTAAAATTATGAAAAAAGGTTTCACTTTATTAGAGTTATTAATTGTTATTGCAATATTAGCAATTTTATCTACAGTAATTGTTTTTACTTTAGACCCGTTGGAAACGATGAAAAAAGCCAGAGATGTTCAAAGAATTTCCGATTTAAATAGCGTAAAATCGGCAATTCAGTTATTTTTGATAGAGACCGGAACTACTTCTGCTGCGGTCCAGTGCGGTGCGCCCATGACTTGTTCCAGTACTCAATCTATGGCTAATACACCTGCTCTTAATTGGCTGCATGTTGATTTTACGACAATGCCGAGCGGTTCTCCTATTTCCCGAGTGCCAATTGATCCGATAAATAACGCTACTTATTATTATTACTTTCGTTCTTCAACTACTGCTACAATTTTTGAGTTAGATTGTAAATTAGAGAGTAAATATTATACTACTGGCGATACCAGAATAGACAATAAAGATGGAGGCAACAATGCGGATAGATATGAAACAGGGAGCGACCTTACTCTTCTTTCGCGAGCAGTATTATTTGTTAAGAACTTAATTAAAAAATAAGAGTCGCGAGAATTAAACAATTTAACAAACGCGGCTTCGCCGCCGCTTTAACAATTTAACATTAATTTTGTTAAGTTGTTAATTTGTTAAGTTGTTAAGTTGTTAATTTGTTAATATGCACATTGGCGATGAAGAATTCAAAATTTTACTTTTAAAAAGTAAAATTTTAGTTCAAGCCGAATTTAAAGAAGCAGAAGAAGAAGCTAAAAGGAGCGGTCAACCTCTTATTAATATTTTATTAGGGAGGCAAAGCATTTCCGAAAAATTTTTGAACGAACTTTTAGCTTCTTTTTTTAGAGTCCAAACAACAGACCTCCGTGATATTGAGGGAAAAAAAGAAATAGTCAGGATGATCCCGGAAGAATTAGCTAAAAAGAAACACTTAATTGCTTTTGATTTCGATGAAAAAGAAAGAATTTTGAAATTAGCAATGGAAGATCCGGGCGATTTAGAGACAATCAAGTTTTTAGAGATGAAACTAAATTGCAAGATCGAGCCCTATGTCACAAGTTTAACTGATTTAGAAAGAGGATTCAGGCAATATGAGAAGAAATTAGAAGAGAAATTTTCTAAAATTATTATTGAAAACGTAGAAAAGACGCGAACCATTTCCGGAGAAATAGATTTAGCAAAAGTAGCCCGGGAAATGCCAATCATCGCTATTTTAGACGCAATTATTGAAAATGCCGTTAGTTTGAAAGCAACCGATATTCATTTTGAACCGTTAACCGATAAATTCTTAGTGAGATACAGAATTGACGGAGTTTTGCGGGAAACATTATCTTTGCCTAATCTTATTCACTCTTTTTTGGTTGCTCGAGTAAAAGTTTTAGCTAATTTAGCAATTGACGAGCATAGAAAACCGCAAGATGGAAGATTTCTTTTTAATTCAAGTTTAGGCACCATTGATACCCGGGTTTCAATAATGCCTTTGCTTTTTGGAGAGAAAGTTGAAATGAGGTTGTTAAGACCGAGAGAAAAACCTTGGAGCTTACCGGATTTAGGGCTATCTCCAAAAGATGAGAAATTAATTGGAGAAAGTATTAAGATCGCTTATGGAATGATTTTAGCCGTTGGTCCTACTGGTTGTGGCAAGACAACAACTTTATACACTGTTCTTAATTTACTTAATAAACCAAAAGTAAATATTATGACAATTGAAGACCCGGTAGAATACAGTATCCCCCGCGTTAATCAGGTTCAGATTAATGTTAAAGCCGGCATTACTTTTGCCACTGGTCTCCGGGCAATTGTCAGGCAGGACCCGGATATAATTATGGTCGGAGAAATAAGAGACAAAGAAACAGCTCAAATTGCCGTTCATTCTGCTCTCACCGGCCATTTGGTTTTATCTACCCTTCATACCAATGATGCGGCTGGCGCTATTCCCCGTTTAATTTATTTAGGGATAGAACCTTTTTTGATTACTTCAACGTTGAAATTGATTATTGCCGAAAGATTGGTCAGAAAAATATGCTGGAATTGCGTAGAATCTTACAAGCCGAATCCGGAAATTAAAAAACTAATTGAAGCCCAACTTGCTTTAGGAGGAGTCAAATCAGAAATTCCCGCAATTTTATATAAAGGCAAAGGGTGTAAAGTTTGTGGTTATACCGGTTATTTAGACCGAACGGGAATTTTTGAATGTTTAAATGTTACCGAGGGTATCAAAGAACTTATTTTAAAAAAAGCCGGCAGTTCAGAAATAAAAGCCCAGGCGATAAAAGAAGGAATGACGACAATGTTTCAAAATGGATTGGAAAAAATAGAGTCAGGACTTACCACTATTGAAGAAGTTTTAAGAGTAATAAGGGAATAATATTATGGCAATTTTTATTTACAAAGCAACGGATTTAAAGGGAAGAACAGTTAAAGGAGAAATTGTAGCAATGGATAAAGAAGAAGTTGTCGCTGTTCTTTCCCGAAAAAATTTAATTCCGAGCAATATTAAATTAAAATCGGAAAAGAAAGCAATTTCAGCGATTCTCTCCACTCCTTTATTTGGCAGAATTACAATTTTAGACAAAGCTCGATTTACCGAACGTTTGGCCGCTTTAATTAAAGCCGGCCTTTCTATTAGCGGCGCTTTGGATATTTTAGTTGAAGGAGCGGAAAATATAACTTTAAAAAGATTTCTTTCCCAATTAAAAACAGATTTAGAAAAAGGGCAGCCCCTTCATATTACTTTTTCTCAATATCCAAAACATTTTTCACCCGTTTTTATTAGTTTAATAAAAGCCGGAGAGATTTCCGGAAATTTAGAAAAAATTCTAAATGAAATAGCAATTAATTATAGAAAAGAATACGACCTGAGAAGAAGAATAATTTCGGCCTCAATGTATCCTTTAATTCTTTTAACGGCCGCGGTTTTAATTGTTATTTTTATGATAATTTTTATTATTCCCAGAATGGTTTCCGCTTATGCCGGAGCCGCTGTTAAGTTGCCTGCTTTCACCCAATTTTTTATTTCCTTGAGTAATTTTGTTCAAAAATATTATCTTTTCGTTTTAGGCGCGCTCTTGATTATTGTTTTAGCCCTTGCTCTTTTTAAAAAAACAAAAACAGGAAAATTGTTTTTTGCCAAAATTAAATTATCTCTCCCGGTTTTTGGCGGATTGGAGCGCAAAGTAATGTTAAGTCAATTTTGCCGGACTATTTCAATGCTTTTGGCCAGCGGTATGACTTTAACTGAAGGATTGGAAGTTGGTTCTGATGCTATGAGTAACGAAGCTTACAAAAGATTAGTGATGGAAAATAAAAAAATGGTTGAAAAAGGAATACCCCTTTCCGACTGTTTAAAAAATTATCCTAAATATTTTCCTCCTCTTTTAACCGGCACGATGGTAGTAGGAGAACAAACCGGAAAATTAGACGAAATGTTAAACACTTTAAACATTTTTTATGAGGATGAAATTGAAAGAACTTTGGAAACTTTAACTACTTCTCTGGAACCAATTCTTTTAGTAATAATGGGCGGAATAATTGCTTTTATCGCTTTAAGCTTGCTTGTCCCAATTTATCAATATATTAGTACAATCGTCTAAAAAAAATGAAAGAGCACGGGTTTACATTATTTGAAGTTTTAATCGTCATTGTTATTCTCGCTATTGTTTTTTATTTGGGTATAATAAATTTTATTTCTCATCAACGCAATATTGTTTTAGATTCTACTGCCAAAGAAATTGCCGCTTATTTGGAACAAGCTCAAAACAAATCAATTGCTCGGGAGAACGACAAGAATTGGGGCGTTTATTTTAAAAATGGCGATACTGATTTCCTTGAACTTTATTCCACTGATTCCAATTATGCCGGCGGCGCTACTTCTACAATAGTTTTTCTTCCTTCGGGAATTGAATTTTCCGAACCGGCTGAAGGGGCGAGCAAAGAAATTCAATTTGAAAAACTCACTGGTAAAACTACTTCAACGGGAATAAAACTCAAAACAAAAGGGACAGATAAAGTTTTAGATATTTCAATAAACAATGAAGGGAAAATAAAATTAACTCAATGTCCTTGCCCCGGATTTAATAAGACCCTAACAGCCAAAGCCGATTGGGACGCAGGACCCTTACCGCAAGATAGTAATATTGTCGGATTTTACCAATTGGAAGAAGGGGATGGGACAAATGTAGTTGACCAGAAAGGAACTAATAATTTGGTAGGAACTGGTGGAATAACATATCAGCAATCAGGAAAAGTAGATTATTGTTTTGATTTTGACGGCTCTACAGGATTTTCTTATAAAGATAGTGGTGTAAGTGGGATTGGCGGAAGTAGTGGTTTCACAATCTCTGTTTGGGTTAAAAGAGATGCAATCAATGATTATTACGCTATATGGTATTTAGGAACTGCAGGTGTTCAAAGTCATTATCTCCAATTTTTTAATAATAACACAATACATTTTGTAATTGATGCTGGAGCTAGTGGCTATAGAAGAAAAATAACAACAAACAGTTTTTCAGACACAGCTAATTGGTACCATATCGTAGCAGTATATAATGCTGGAGATATAAAAATATATGTAAATGGGACAGAAGAACCAGGAACTACTGATAGGGCTTATACCGGTAATGTTCCAGTAATTAATGACCACCTGAGGATAGCTAATCGGTATCAATCTGGAGGTATTAATAATTACTTCTTCAATGGTAAGATTGATGAATTAATTCTTTGGAATACAGCATTAACACCAGATAAAGTTTCTACTCTTTATACAAATGGTTCTCCGACAAGAGATACTTATACATTCTCATATAGCAATACCGAAGGAGCAGGGAGCCCCGGAGATGTGCTATTGACATCAAGTAACGGTTCATTACTTTTAGATGGAGACGAGGATTATGTTACTTCCCTTGATAGTGATGATTGGTATTTCGGTACAGGAGATTTTACAGTAGATTTTTGGGTAAGGTACGCTGCTTTACCTGATTTTGATTTTTATGTGGACCAATATCAAACGAGTGGTGATTTTTGGCAGTTATATAGATATGGAAGTAGTATCGTAATGTGGTTTAGATTCGGAAGCATAGATAAGGGTTATTATTATGCAACAAATTGGACGCCGAATCTTAATCAGTGGTATCATTTGGAATTCGCTCGTTCTGGTTCAAATGCTTATATTTTTATTAATGGTATTTCACAGACGTTGACAGTAAATACTTCCTTTAGTACGAATGATGTAGGAAATCTTGCAGCCCCTCTTTATATTGGGTCTCAATATGGAACGCAAGGTTACTTGAATGGCAGGATAGATGAATTAAGAGTTTCAAAAGGTTTTTGCAGACATACAGTAAATTTTGATACACCAACAAGCGAATATTCCACCGACAGTTACACAAAATTACTAATGCATATGATAGGTATAGATGGGGCTATTTCTACAACAGATGATTCGGGCCAGGGACATTCTTTTACTTTTTATAATAACGCTCAAATAAATAGAGCTATTGTTAAATTTAGTTATATTACTTCAGGCACTCACACTTCCCAAATTTTAGATTTAACTGGTACTCCAAGCATAAATGGAACATTTATTATAACAGAAACTGAACCAAACGCCAATCATTATATTAACTATGAACAAAGGCACGGCAATACAACTTTTCCGGATTCTACTTGGTCTTCTTGGGCTTCAATAGCGAATAACGGGACTCTTCCAGGCGAATATAGATATTGGCAAATCAAATCAAGTTTTTATGGAAATGGGAACAATACTCCTTTCTTGCAGGAATATCAACTGAACTGGCCCACATTTTAAATATGAATTATGAATTATGAATTATGAATCATGAATCAAGAATCAAGAATCAAGAATTATGAATTGTGGAGTAAGTAAAATTAGATCATTCACCGATTTGAATGCTTGGCGAGAAGGTCATAAATTAGTGCTGGATATTTACAAAATAACGCAGAAATTTCCAAAGGAGGAAATGTTTGGATTGACTATTCAACTACGGCGAGCTGGTGTTTCTTTTACATCTAATATAGCCGAAGGATTTAGTAGAAATTCTTACAAAGAAAAATTGCAATTTTATTCTATGGCTTTAGGTTCACTCACCGAAATACAAAATCAATTATTAGTAGCAAAAGATATAGGTTATATAACAAAAGAGACATTTGATAAAATCGCTGAGCAAACTATAGTAATTAATAAAATTACCAATGGTTTAATTAAAAAGTCAAAATCCATAATCCATAATTCATGATTCATGCTTCATAATTCATCTTCCAAGGAGGGTCAAGTATTAATTTGGGCAATATTGGCTATTGTCATAATAGCGATAGTTTTGGTATTGGGCGCCCAATTTATTTCTGTCAGTTTAAAAGGCAGAGAAACAAGCAAAGAAAAAATTATTTCTCCGCAATTAGCCCAAGAATGCTTGGAAGCAGTAAGAACAATTGGCCAATCCGACTGGCATATTCTATATGATGCCAATACTTCCGAAAGCCAGCTCAATTATTATCATCCAACAACAACTCCTGATAATAAATGGACTTTAACCCAAGGATTAGAAGAAATGTCTTCGCCATTTGAAGGTTATAAAAGGGGACTGCTTTTTTATAAAGTTTCCCGCGACGATAATGGAGATATTCAAATAACCTATGATTCCAACAAAGACGACCCTTCAACCCGAAAAGTCATAGTAAAAGTTTTTAAAAATAAACTGGGCAAAGATGTTGAAATTGTTTCCGCCAATTATTATTTAACCAGATGGCAAAATGAAATTAAACTTGAAACAAAAGATACCTGGTTAGGCGGGCAATATTCAGATATTGATGAGGTGCTTGCTTCTTCTACGGCGCTAATGTTGCAGACCAAAGCATATTGGTATGACTCTCGCTGGCCATACCGAATGCGGATTACAATTGATTATCATCAAGTAAGTTCCACCCAAACAAATTTTCCGGTTTTAGTTTCAACCACAAATGCTGTTTTAAAAGACACTGCCAATGGCGGTCATGTGGCTAAATCCAATGGCGATGATATTCTTTTTACTTTTTCTGACGGAACAACTAAACTTTCTCATGAAATAGAAAAATATACGCCTTCAACCGGCGAATTGGTTAGTTGGATTAAAATCCCATTTCTTTCCAATGCCACTAACACTGATATTTATATTTATTACGGCAATTCTAATGCCAGTAATCAGCAAGACCCGACTAATGTTTGGGATGCGAATTATAAAGGTGTCTGGCATAAAAAAGATATAACTACTTCTACGATAAATGATAGCACTGTAAATGCTAATAACGGAACGAAAAAAGCGGCAAATGAACCAATTGAAGCAGACGGTAAAATTGGCAAGGCACAAGTTTATGATGGCACAGATGATTATGTGGAAATCCCTCATTCTGATGCGTTTCCCAGAGGAGATGTTACAATAGAATTTTGGTTATATCAAAAGGAATATGGAAGTCCTGCGTCCTATATAACTAAAAGGACAAGTAATGGCGATGGACTTATGTTTTTTATGCATACTGGCAAAAAATTATATTTTGATTGGGGAGACGGAATTTTAAATCATAGGTGGAATACCGGATATATTCCTACTCTTAATGAGTGGGTGCATCTAACAATAACAAGAGATGCAAGTAGACGTTACCTTTATGTAAATGGTAACTTTCATTCATCTACCACTGATCATGGAGGTCCTATTCCTGAAACAAATACTTCCAAAATAATGTTAATGCGAGATTCAACAGCGTTTCAACATTATGCTAACGGTCTCATTGACGAAGTCCGTATTTCAAAGGTAGCTCGCTTAGCTGATTGGATAAAAGCAGACTATAATTCGGGCAATGATACTTTGGCGAGTTATGGGGGCGAAGAAACGTTAGTGCTTACGAAAGCAAATTTGTTGACAATGGACTATGTCTATCAAGGGCAACCATTTGTTGATGTGCAATCAAAAACTTCGGTTGATATTAAAACGATGGACTGGGCGTATCTTGCTCAACCGTTTATTAGAAATTACTCATCTTTTTTTTCTAAAACTTATACCGAAGCGATTATTATTTCTGATACTCTTACTCTAATAAGAACCCTAGGAAAGGTTTTTACTGAAGCTGTAACCATAGTTGATTCAATCATCAGAACCACTGGTAGGATTCTTTCCGAAGTGGTCACAATTGTAGATAACATTACCAAAACCGTGGTGTACCAAAAGATTTTAAGTGAAGTGGTCACGGTAGTTGATTCGTTTATTAAACAAACTGGGCGTATTTTTTCAGAAGTTATCACTGTTGTTGACCAAGCTGTCGGTTTGACCAAAATCACCACCAAAACTCTCATCGAGGTTATCACAATCGTGGACTCAATTGTAAAAACCATTAGCAAAGTTTATACCGAGACCGTAACTGTAGTTGATTCTATGA
>Ga0210016_1000225_pt1 | contig 47099 bp, 39 predicted proteins | sample CryGeyCG2014_300_FD_185454 | JGI IMG/M metagenome (GOLD analysis project Ga0210016, IMG submission 185454) | Groundwater microbial communities from aquifer - Crystal Geyser CG02_land_8/20/14_3.00 (SPAdes) (version 2) | ecosystem: Environmental > Aquatic > Deep subsurface > Groundwater | place...
ATTCGGCGGCGGAAAAATCGGAATCGAAAAGCGAGGGCGGGCAAAAATTCCTTCCCCCCAACCCCCTTCCTTTTTGCCCGCCCGAGCGTTCAGTTTCTGCCGCGCAAAGCGCGGCAATCAGTCAGGATTTTGTTCAAAAAAGGTTCGCACTTCGTTCAGTAATTGCGACCAGACAACTTAACGAATTTCTGGCGGGAAATTGAGGTCGCTTGAGCCTCGCTTCGGAAGCGAGCAGAAACGTTAGACGGGAGTGCCGGCCGCGGGACGGCACTAAAACTCCGCGTCAGGATTTCTCTTGAAATGGGTTCGGATTTCGTCAGTAGTCCCAGTTTCCAAACCAAAAATGCCCGTTACGGGCATTTTTGGTTTGGAAACTGCCGGGCTAGGGATCGAACCTAGAATCTTCAGGTCCAAAGCCTGACGTGTTACCAATTACACCACCCGGCAATATTTGCAAATCCCATCTGTCCAGCCCGAAATTTTTCTGTTTAAATTTGTACTTTTTCTTACGTATATATTTAACAGACCAAAATATTTTTCTCCCCTATTTTTTCTTTTTGTATAAATTTTGTGCTTTTTCCAATCAATTCCCTTAAAATTATCTATTTTAAACCCCGTTACGCTGCTCCAATATTTTTGAACTGTCTTTAATTTGTTTTTCGCAATTTTATGCAAAGAAATTCTAAAATGGATATCTTTCTTGGAAATAGAACAGATATCCAAAAGCCATTTGAGAAAAACTTTTATCATCTCTGGATCAGAATTGCTAAATTTTACCTTTTGAGAAATATTATAATCCTTCTGTTTTGTGCCTTCGGCCCAATAAAGAGCTATGCCAATAAGCCACAATTCTCGATTGGATAATTTTCCTATCTCACTCCTCGCTTTATTTTTAATCTCTTTAGTAATAGTTAATCTATAAATCCTCCTTGCTTGAGCTCCCCTAAAAGCGGCAGCGAGCTTTTTTTCTGTAAGTCTTTGTTTTTGTTCTTTGGCAAGCCCAACACTTCTTAGCCACAAAGATAAAGTAGATTTAGCAACAGGAATCTTTTTTAAAATTTCGGAGTAAGAAAAACCCTTTTTTCTAAGCTTTGTTGCTTTTTCTTTTTCTTTGAATTTAGACATAATGAACCACGGTTATTATTTATTTTATTATATTACCGTGGTTCAAGATTGTAAAGGGCGGGTATCTTATTATTAACTCGTGACGCTTATCGCCTCCACGACTGCCAGTTCCAAAGGAAGCTGGGGCAAGTTCGCGTATTTTATGTCGTTCCCCGCTTTTATAAAGAATTTTAAGGCATTTTTCAAGCCGCCCTGGGAAAATTCTTTAGCCTGCTCTTGCAAAATTTTAATTTCATCTTCGCCGTGACCGGAAATCAAAGGATTGAGCAAGTTCTGGTCAATATTCAAAATTAAAAGCTCCCTCAAATAATCCACTAAGGCCTTGCTAAGTTGGAGCAGGTCGCAGCCTTTTTCGTTTAATTCATTTATGTACCTGATTGCTCCGGACTCATCCTTTTTAGCAATAAAATCCACAAATTTTGAAATTGCCGTAAATTCAACCAGCCCTAAAATTTCTTCAACCTCCTTGGCGGTAATGTTTTTGTCTTCCATGGTCATTACCTGGTCAAGAAGGCTTTCGGCATCGCGGATTGAACCCTCGCTGTTTTTGGCAATAAGCTCAAGGGCCGGTTTTTCAATCTCCACTCCTTCGTTCTTGGCAATGTAGGCTAATTTTTTTATAATTTCCAAAAAACTTAATTTTTTGAAATCAAAATGCTGGCACCTTGAAGCAATGGTCGGCAAAATTTTATGAACTTCGGTTGTAGCCAGAACAAAAATAGCATGAGCCGGGGGCTCTTCCAATGTCTTAAGCAAAGCGTTTGAAGCTTCTTTTGTCAATTGATGGACCTCGTCAATAATAAAAACTTTGTATTTTGCCCTTACCGGAGCAAATCTAATTCCATCGCGCAGTTCTCTAATTTCGTCAATTCCCCGGTTTGAAGCGGCATCAATTTCAATCAAATCAATTGATTTTCCCTGATTTATTTCCAGGCAGGACTGACATTCGTTGCAAGGTTCATATTTATTTCCAATTTTTTTTCTAATTTCATGTTTTTTCTGAAAATCTTTATTTATTTTTTCTGACACCTCCTCGCTATCCCAACCTTCACCCCCGCCAATAACTGGCTCCAACGTCTCACAGTTTACCGCTTTTGCCAGAAGCCGAGCAATTGTTGTTTTGCCCGACCCCCTCGGCCCGGAAAATAGATAAGCATGGGAAATTTCGCCAGTTGAAATGGCGTTTGTCAAAGTTTTAACAATATGCTCCTGGCCGATAATCTCGGAAAAGGTCTTCGGACGATATTTGCGATATAATACCATACAAAATAAATTCTAAATCCTAATATCTAAATCCTAAACCCCGAAGAATCCCGCCAAGGCGGGACCTACGGGGCAGGCAAATACCAAATTCTAAATCCCAATGTTTCAAACGTGTTTAAAATTTAAGGAATTGAAATTTAGATATTGTTTAGAATTTCGGACCAGAGCGCTAATTCCATTAGTGCTCGGCCGAGCACTCAATTTATTGGATGCTCCGGTTTTGAATTTCGGATTTATGTTTGAACACCCAGAATTTAAAGCCGATAAAATTCCAGGTCATACCAACAAAGGTGGCAACAAACGCTCCGATATTTGCCCAAAGTTTTAATCCAATGCCAAATTGAGGACCGATAACATTTACCACCAAAGAAGCTGTTCCCACATTTATAATAAAACCAACGGTAGCTGTCAACAAAAACTTTGAAAATTCTTTTGGTCCGGATGGTTCCTTTCTTCTTTCAAAAGTCCAATATTTGTTCCAAATGTAGCTGTGAATTACCGCTATTATAAAAGAGATGCTCTTAAAAACCGGGTATAACGGACCGGCGGCAATTCCCGAAATCCAGATTAACCCATTCAAAACTCCCAGGTCAACAAAAGTAGTGAGGGCGCCGGACAAAGCAAATTTGCCAGCTTGATAAATAAACAAAAATTTTTTTCCAAGCGTAAAAACAACAAACATTCCAAGCAAAGAAAGAGGCGGCATAACGAAGGGCATCAACCATGAATAAGGAATCTTAAATCCGATATTTTTTAAAACGCCAAAAAAAACAGCTCCTATTATAAAACCGATTATTGGACTTATTATAACGTCTACTTTTTTCATTATTTTAATGCTTTGATTTTATCTTCCTCAAGTTCCTTCGGAAGCTCGCCGGCTTTAACCGCCTCAATGTCTCCTCCGAGTCCCAAAAAGTTCTTTTTTAAAAACAGGAAAAATAGCCAGATAAAGCCAAGTATGATTAAAAGGTCAAAAATCGCCCAAAGACTTATTTTTAGATGACCCTGACCAAACAAAATAATGGTAATTGACAGGGGGTAAAGCGTATTCGGACTTGCCAGCGTTCCCACAAATTCCCGGGAAACTTTGTGAGAATAGGCATTATAAATTATAAACAATCCATAAAAAAGGAAAATAACCAGGATGTAAATTCTTATCAAAATATCATCGGGTTTGATAATAAATAAAATTCTCAAGGTGGAAATATTAATCCAGAGGAAAGAGATTCCGGCCGAAAAAGCTCCGGCAAAGCTAATTTTTTCTCTTTTATACTCTCCAAAATAAATCTGGGTGGCAAGCCACAAAATTAAAATCGGAGCCAAAAACCACCAGACGCCGGGGTCTTTTGTAAAAGAATCAAAGATAAGTTCAAAACCGTTTAAAAAATAATTCATCTTTATAAATGGAAGATGGTGGCAAGCTCCTCGCTGTTTAAAATTACATTTTTTGACGGGTCAAAAACTCTAAAAACAAAATTGAAAATAAATTCGTTCAAATCTCCCGGTGTTTTAACTTTTAAATTGTTGTATATGTTATTATAATTCTTATCCCGAACTTCTTCAAACAATTTTTCCAGAGCGACCAAATTTAATTTTGCATCTGTCAAATCTCGGCCCGGGCTTAAAAATCCAATATTTAAATCAAAGGACGGCTTCTCCGCCTTTTGTTTTACCGCATGGGATGGGGGTTTTATTTCTTTTAAAGAATAAAAAGTTGGTTTGAGCAAAATTTGCATTATCACTTTTCCTCGAGAGCGTTGAAAGATTTCAAAAACTCTGTTAAATAAATCTTCGCTCGGGGTATAAGTTTTAATTGGCAAAACAAAAGGTTTTTCCAACGAAACTTCCAATCCCTGACCTTTTTCCCGGGGAGTAAAAAAATTCGGAGCCTCGGTTTCTATAAGCTCAAAATCCGGCCAGAATTTTAAGAAATTGTCTAAAATAAATTTTTTTTCTTTTCTTTGACAGGCAAGATAAAATTCAATATCGCTTTCTCCAAAATAAGATTCTCTTCCCTCGTTAATCTCTGTTTTTACATTCGGGGTCCTAGCCCCAAAGTTTTCTCTTTTTGCCATTTCAAAAACAATCAAGGACCTTCCGTGCTCAAAAGTTTTAAACCAATTTTCCCCGAAAGAATGCAAAAAATTATAAAAATTTTCGGAAAATTCCGGCTTTTCTTCAAAACCTTTCTTTATTTTAAAAAATGTTAAGTTTAGAGCCTGAACAACTCTTTTTTCCTGCTGGCTGATTGTTTTCAAAAAATAAATTAAAAGGGCTCCCAGGATAACGCCGAAGGTTATAATTCCCAAAATTATAATCAAAGATTCTATCGTCATAATGATTTTAGTTTCTTTCTTTTAACCAGTTCGTTGTAAATATCGCCTGTTAGGTTTCTATAAAACTCGCCCAAAATAAAAGGGTTGTCAAGATGCTCGGCAACCTTGAGAGTGTGAGACAATCCTTTGGCAAATATTAAATCAATAAGGATTTTTATCTGACGTTGGGTTTTTTCATCTTTCTCTTCGAGCATGTTTTCAGACTGTTGAATAATTTCGCGTAATTTCGCGCTATTCGCAAAGTTTTCGGCCCCTATCTCGTTATAGAAGCGAATTTGCGCGCGAATAGCGCGCGAATTAATGCGAAAATATTGTTCAACGCTCTCATCTTGGAAATTATATTATTTTATCATATTAATCCTAAATCTGCTATAATATAAGTGTGGCTAAAAAAAAAGAAATAATTATTCTTTTAATAATTTTAGCGATTGCCGCCTTTTTCAGGTTTTTTGAATTGGCGGATATTCCTCCCGGGCTTTATCCAGATGTGGCAATTAACGGGAATGACGCCCTTGACGCCCTCAAAACCGGAGATTTTAAGGTTTTTTATCCTGAAAATAACGGCCGAGAGGGCCTTTTTATTAATCTTATCGCCCTGTCTTTTTTAATTTTCGGCCCTTCAATCCTGGCTATAAAAATTGTAGCGGCAGTTATCGGAATTCTTACAGTTTTTGGTCTTTACCTTTTGACAAAAGAGCTGTTTAAAAAAACGCCGATTGCCCTGCTTTCCGCTTTTTTTCTGGCTACTTCATTCTGGCATACCAATTTTTCGCGCATCGGCTTTCGGGGAATTTTAGTTCCTTTTATTCTGGTTTTTTCTTCTTATTTCCTCTTTAGAGCATTGAGAACCAACAAGCTTTCGGATTTTATAATCTCCGGTGTATTTTTTGGTTTGGGATTTTATACTTATATTTCCTTTAGAATGGCTGTTTTGATTTTACCCGCTATCATCATTCCTTTTTGGTTTGTCTGCAAAAAAAATAAGGTCCAGAAGAAATATCTATTTTCTGTTTTCTATTTTCTATTTTCTATTTTTTTAGTTGCTCTGCCGATTGGTCTTTATTTTTTAGACAATCCCCAAGATTTTATTAGTCGAGCCGGCGGAGTTTCAATTTTTGCTCAAGAAAATCCCTTCAAAGCGTTTTTTGAAAGTTTTATAAAACACTTAGGAATGTTTAATATCCGGGGGGACGGCAACTGGAGGCATAACTTCGCGGACGCTCCAATGCTCTCCTGGCCGGTCGGAATATTCTTTTTAATCGGCTTGGTGATATCAATTAAGGATTTATTCTTATTGCGAAAAGAAAAAAACTATTTTAGGTTTTATGTTTTATGTTTTATGTTAAGCTGGTTTTTGGCAATGCTTTTGCCCGGAATTCTAACTTATGAGGGTGTCCCCCACGCTTTGCGGGTAATCGGAGTTGTCCCCGCACTCTATATCTTTGCCGGCCTCGGGGCTTTCTGGTTTATTGAAAAAGCAAAACCTTTGACAAAAAACTTAAAATTATTTTTTATTTTTTACTTTTTGCTTTTTGCTTTGAGCGGATATGCCGAGTATGATAAATATTTTGTTGATTGGGCGAAGCACCCAACCACTTCCGATGAATTCTCCAAAGAAAAAGTGGAAATCGGACTGTATTTGAATTCATTGACTGATAATATAGAAAAATTTGTGATTATAAACGAAGCCGGAGTCCCCGCGCCCTGGCCCGACGGGCTTCCGATGCCGGCTCAAACACCAATGTTTATTGAAAGAACGGTTTTTAACGAGCCTCAAGCTGCTTACTTAAAAGAAAATGAGCTTGATAAAATTAAACCCGCCAAAAAGGCGGTAATAATTCCAATAAGGTTTGATAAAGAACTTTTTGATAAACTTAAAGAACTCCATCCCGAAGGAGAAGCTAAAAAGGAAAATGGAGTGTGGATATACCTTATAAAAAAATAAAATATTAAATATTAAAAATAAAAAATAAAAACGCAAAAACGCAAAAATTTTTAATTTTATGCCAAATAAACTTACCTACATAATTGCTGCGATACTGCTCACCATAATGGCTGGTTTGGCATTTACCAGCCTGGTTGGTGATTCAGCGACAATGGATGAACTCTCTCATATTCCGGCCGGTTATTCTTATGTCAGCCAAAAGGATATGAGGATTAATCCCGAGCATCCGCCCCTAATCAAGGACTTGGGCGGACTTTTGCCTTATCTTTTTTTGAATGTCAATTTCCCAAAAGACCATAAAAGCTGGACCGAAGAGATAAATAGCCAATGGTGGTTTGGCGAAACTCTCTTATACAAATCGGGAAATGACGCTGACAAAATTATATTTTTGGCAAGAATACCAATGATTTTTATTCTCTTGCTCTTGGGATTTTATGTTTTCAGGTGGGCAAGAGAGCTCAAGGGAAATTCAGCCGGAATTTTAGCCCTTGTTTTCTATAGTTTTTCTCCGACTTTTTTGGCTCACGGCAGATATGTAACAACCGACATAGGAGCGGCGGCCGGTTTTTTCATCAGCATTTATTATTTTTGGCGTTTTCTTAAAAAACCCTCAAAAAAAAATCTAATCTTTGCCGGAATCGCCTTTGGGACAGCCCAGCTTTTAAAATTTACCGTCTTTTTGGTGGCGCCGGCTTTACCGATTTTAGCGGTAATTTGGGCGGTTTTACACAAAAAATCAATATTAAAATACCTTGGCTATTCTCTACTGCTCATGTTTATTGGGTTTTTGCTTGTTTACCCTGTTTATCTTTATCATACCTGGAATCTACCAATGGAAAGACAGATAAATGATACCGAAAAATTATTATCCTCAACTCCATTTAAGCCGCTGGCAAAATTGGATATCTGGATGGCCTCAAAACCGATTTTAAGACCCTACGCTCAATATTTTTTGGGACTTTTGCTTGTCTTCCAGCGAGGAATCTATGGTCATACAACTTATTTTTTGGGTGAAATTTCAGCTGGAGGCTGGAAACATTATTTCCCGGTGGTTTATCTATTAAAACCGCCCCTGGCTTTTCATATTCTGACAATAATCGCTCTTGTTTGTTTTGTTTGTTTTGTTTTCCGGCTTAAACCCAAAATTGGCTCCCAAAGAATAAAAGAGGTTCTGCAAGATAAAAAACATTTTGCTGTTTTTGCAATGCTCGCTTTTATAATCGCCTATTGGCTAGTCAGTCTTTCGGGAAATTTAACTCTCGGCGTCCGCCATCTCTCCCCTATTTTTCCCTTTATGCATATTCTGGTAAGCCTTGGAATAATCCACTGGATAAGGGGCGAGGGAACGTGGCTCTTGAGACAATCCGCAGACAAATTGGCTTGGTCTCCGCCAAAGGCGGAGCAATTTGTTGAGGACTTAGTGAGCGAGCCGCTGGAAGCGAGCGAACGTGTCAAAAGAGCCACTTTCCGAGCCCCCCGCTTTCGAGATAACTGCCCGAGCCTTCTTAAAAAACACGCCAAACTAATAATAATCTGCATTCTCTTTGGCTGGTATATTTTCTCCTCTGTTTCGGTTTATCCGCACTATCTTACCCATTTCAACGAATTGGCCGGAGGGCCAAAAGGCGGCTCGCGCTATACGGTTGATTCTAATTTAGATTGGGGTCAGGATTTAAAAAGATTGAAAAAATGGGTTGAAGAAAACAATATTGAGAAAATAAAAATTGATTATTTTGGCGGCGGAAATGTTGAATATTATTTCGGCAAAACCTACGAAAAGTTTGACCCAAAATCCGGCAAACAGAACGGCTGGCTGGCAATCTCGGCCACCCCCTTGCGAAACGGACAGGGAAAACCAGCCCCGGGATTTAAAGAAGAAACCGGTTATTACAATTGGCTGAAAACCTACGAACCCGTCACCGTGCTCGGCAACTCAATTTTTGTCTACCATATAAAATAATTCAATATCCAATATCCAATATCTAATATCTAATATCTAATATCTAATAAAGCATGCCTAATCGTCTCGCTAATTTAACTGCCGGAATTTTGCTTTTGTTAATGGCTCTTTTCACAATTCCAAGCGCTGCCGACGATTCAGCCACCTGCGATGAAATCACCCACATTACAGCCGGCTATTCTTATCTAACCCAGAAAGATATGCGGCTGAATCCCGAACATCCGCCGCTTATCAAAGATTTAGCCGCTTTGCCCCTGCTTTTTTTCAATCTGAATTTTCCAATAAACTCAATATACTGGAATTCGGGATTCAATATGTCCTCTGATATGGGCGAGCAATTTTTATATTCAGGCAACAATTTCGGTCAAATTTTATTTTTTGCCAGGGGCTAAAGTATCCTGGTCAAAAAGAAAATACAATTCAGGTAAATCCAGATATTCTAAAGATACTGGTTTTTAGCAGATGGGTTGGGAAAATAAAATTCTTTGAGCAAAGTTAAAAGCGCCCATAGCGGACGCTCTTTTTAAAAACTATAGACGCCCGGTCTCTATAAAGAGCGTTCTATCGCTTGGTCAAATACGGTTCGTGGCTGGTTTTTATTTCCGGCAGTCGGGAGGATTTATGGTCTCTTGGCAAAAAGTCTTTATAAATTAAAAGTGGCAGAAAAGCAGACAGCAGAACAAAAATTCCCACACCTGTAAAAAGAAGGGTAAATCCAAATCTGATGGCAATTATTCCTCCCAAGGCCCCGGCCACTCCGGCTCCGGCTCCAACAAAAGCTCCTCTAACGCTCCAGCCAAAAGCTTCCTTGCCCTTATCTATATGCCTTGTAAAAATGGCGGTGTAGCCGGGAGTATTCATTCCCATTCCTATAGCATAAATTGCCTGCAGAAAATAAATGTGCCAGGGCAGAGAGCTAAAAATATAGCCGAAAACAGCTAAAGCCGCCAAAATATTGCCGAAAATTATAAAATAAAGGTCGTCTCTTTCTCCCCTATTTTTATCCAAATATTTTCCAAAAGGAATCAAGACCATTGAATTTAATATCCAATAAATTGCCGCCGCAAAGCCGGCAATCTCAGCATTGCCTCCCTGAATTTTATCAGTGATAAAAATAGCAAAAATTGGCACTATAAATCCAAAGCCGGCTATTAAAGCAACATCTGATAAAATTAAAATTTTTATAATTTTGTTAACCTTCATAAAAATTTACAAAGTCTGGGGGTCAACCCCCCACACCAAACAAGTACTTAGCGTTGAAAATAATCACTTCGACAGATAAATCTGAATGGTTAAATTATATGCGAGCTTAACTTGTATTTGTTATGGTCTGGGGGTCAATGGTAATCATCTCTCCCCTTTTTGCCTCTCCCTCCAAAAGCTTATTGGCAATAAAATTTTCCACTTTATCTTGAATCACTCTTTTCATTGCTCTTGCCCCGAATGTTGGATCGCTTCCCAGCTCCACTAATTTTTCCAAAAGTTCCGGGGTAACAGACACTCCAATTCCCTGAGGCAAAAGCCGTTTATTCAGGGAATTAAGCATCAAATGGGCGATTTTTGAAAGATGCTCTTTGGTCAGGGGTTTAAAAATAATAATGTCATCAAAGCGGTTTAGAAATTCCGGTCGGAAGATGTTTTCTCTTTGAAGTCTGTCCAATAACTCATTTTTTAAAACAGCTAAATTTTTTCCCTCTAAAATAACCTGGCGGATAAACTCGGCCCCGGCATTGGAAGTGCCAATAATTATGGCGTTTAAAAAGCTAACAGTCCGGCCGAGACTATCGGTCAATCTCCCTTCATCCAAAACTTGTAAAAATAAATTTAAAATCCTGAAGTGAGCTTTCTCAATTTCGTCCAGTAAAACTAAAGAAAACGGGTCTTCTCTGATGGCTGTAGTGAGATATCCGGGCTCCTTGCCATCGGGCGAACCAATAAGACGATTGATGGCATCTATTTGCTGATATTCTGACATATCAAGCCGAATCATCCTTTTCTCCGAACCAAAATAAGCTTCGGCTAAGGTTTTGGTGGTCTCGGTTTTGCCAACGCCGGTTGGCCCAAGGAATAAAAAAGTGCCAATCGGTTTTTTCGTTCCGGCTACCCCGGTTCTGGCTCTTCTCATTGCCGAGCAAACTCCCACAACCGCCTCTTCCTGGTTTACAATGCGCTTGTGCATTATTTTCTCCAGGTTTTTTAATTTTTCTTTTTCTTCAGCTTGCAGCTCGCCGATTGGAATTTCAACCTTTCCGGAAACAATCTCCTGAACATCTTTCGGCAGAACCAACTTCTTATTTTTTTGTCTTGAAACAAAAATTACCACCTCCTGCAAAAGCCTGATTGCTTTTTCGGGAAAAGGAACATCCTGAATAAATCTATCAGACAGTTCAATTATCTCCCTGGCCGCTCCGTAAGAAATAAAAAGTTTGTATTTTTTTTCAAGTCCGGGAATAAGATTTTCAATAACCAGCAAACTTTCTTCCTTGGATGGTTCCTGTATTTCTACTTTGTCAAAAAGATTGGAAAAAGAAACAAAAGGGGCAATGCTTTGATGATATCCCAAAAAATTAGTCAGAGCAATTAACTGAAATTTGGGCGATTTTAAATAGGAAAGCAGAATGCCGGAAACATCCACTCCCAAAGAAGCTTTACTTCCAATAAAATTGTGAATATCTTCAACTGCCAAAATTACATTTCCCGCCCCAACCACTTCTGACAAAACCTGATTAAACCTCATCCTTATTTCGCCCGGGGTTTTGAGTCCGGAGAGAATTTTATCAACATCAAGCATCACCACTCTCTTAAAATTAAGGCTCGGCACTGTTTGGCCGTTTATAACCAAAGCGGCAAACCCGTAAAGCACTCCTCTTTTGGCAATATCCGAATCGCCAACAACTATTACATTGTTTTCTCCGGCTTTTGATAATATCCTCTCAATGCTTTCAATTTCTTCCCGACGGCCCAGGGCCCCGGTTGAATAGCCCTCCATTGCCTGGGTTAAATCAAAAGAAAAGTAATCCAAACTTGGGGTATAGCCGGCGGCCCAAGCCTTGCCCAGAGAACCAATCCTCATTAAATTGCGGTAATCCCAAAATTTCCCCTTTATCTTTTCTTCCAGATAGCGACCTCTTTCCCAGTTTGTTAAATTTAAAATGTCTTTTGGGTTCAGTTTTTTATCAAAAATAAATTTTTGAAAAATTGGATCTCCTTGAGAAAGGGCGGCGAAAAAATCTCCAATTTCAATGGTTTGGCCCCATCTTGAGGAAGCAAATTCAGCCGCTGTTCTTAAAATTAAAGGAAAATCAGTTCCCTCTTTATTCAAATTTAAAGCTTCTTTGACCTCTCTTCTAAATTCTTTTAAATTAAGTTCCGAACGGTTAAAAATAAACCTTATTCTCTTCTCTTCCAAAATTTCTGAAAGAATAGACAGGGAATCCAAAAGTCTTTTCTTTTTTTTGCAAAGCCTGGCTGCTCCATCAATTACCCTGGCGCAATCATAATCAAGATATCCCATCAAATTTATTGTAGATAGCTCTCTGTCCGGGCGCCAAGATGGAGCAAACTCTCTTGCCTCCGCCTTTTTCTTTAACAACTCCAGGCTCTCGTTCAGAGAAATCTTATAAACTGGTTTTTTTATTTTTTGCTGAAAAAAGGCTTCCCAGAGTGAAAAAATAACAGCCAGAGAAACAAAAATAAATAAAAACCCAAAAGCCTGCTCCCGATTTAGAGGAGATTTTAACCAGAACAGAAGCAATAAAATCAGAAAGACGAAAATATGGGCTTTGCGCAGTTTTTTGCCAAAATCAATGGCGATAAAGATAGCGGTTCTTTCCATAAAATCAAATATTAAAAATTAAAAATCAAAATTATGGTTAAGTCTTTTGGCCGCCACCCCGGCTAAAAGAGTAAAATTTTCCTCATAACAAAATAATGCCGTAAAATAGTGTCCAGATTAAAATCAGGGGCAGGAAAAACCAAAGAATTAAAAAGGCGGCGCCAAAAATTAAAACAAAAATTTCAGCCAGGACCCCCATAAAAATAGCCGCACTTCTCATAATAAAGCCAATAGACCTTGAAAGCACATTTAAAGTCAAGGCGCTAAAGAATTTTCCAATGTCAAAACCCCGGCCGTAAGATTCAGAGATTCTTTTCCAGGGGTTAAAAAGAGTTTTAAAAAGCAAAACAATAGAAAAATAATTGGCGACAAACAAAATAAAATTACGCCAAATCCCCAAAATGCTCAATGTAGCATCCTTAAAATACCAAGAGATAAAAAGTCCGAAAATCTTGAACATTACTTACATTATAACAAAAATCCGCTCCAACCTAAAGTCAGAGCGGACTTTTGAGCGAACTTTTATTTTACAATTTTTATTGTCCGTAATAATAGTCCTGGTTTGTTGAATAACCTTTACCATCCATACAGGTTACTTCATATACCGGAAAATAGTAAGACCTGGAAGCGACATCCCAGTTTTCATTATCTCCTGTATCAACATATTTATAAACTATCACCCTTCCCCGCTGGTATTTGTAATTTTGGTATCCATAGGTTCCTTGAGCGCATTTACAGAATTTTTTTGCCTGGCCTTGATTCCTATAAAGATACTGGTAATCTCCTTTCCAACATTTTTCAGCTGGTGGCGGTATGGGAGTTGGTGTGGGTGTTGGAGTTGGAGTTGGAGTTGGAGTTGGAGTTGGAGTGGGAGTGGGAGTTGGAGTTGGAGTTGGAGTTGGAGTTGGGGTTGGGGTGGGCGTAGGCGCAGGTGTCCATTGCAGGACTGCATAAGCATCAACTAAACCCCAACCGTAAGTATCATCTCTGCCAACATCACCCTTGTCTTCAGCGGTTTTTTCTAAAGCAGTTCTTATATCATCGGGGGCAGTGGCATTGCCATTGGCAATTAACAAAGCAGCAACCCCAGAAACATGGGGCGTAGCCATTGAAGTTCCCTGGAAGAAATAATAAGCGAATTTACAAACTTGCGCCGAGCTCTGAAAAGTCTGTTGCAGGACCCCATCGGCATAGCCATCTTGATTTTGATCAACATTAGTATTTCCGCCCGGAGCGACTAAATCCAAAGATGGCCCGTAATTAGAATAAGGAGCCCTGGTCTCATCATACTGAGTCGCGCCAACAGCAATAACATAATCATCATAAGCAGCAGGATAAAGACAAGAACTGCTATTATCATTGCCACAGGCAGCAACTACTGTCACTCCCTTTTGATAAGCGTAGGCTACTGCATCTCTTAAAGTATTATCAGAAGAACTACCACCCAAACTCAAGTTAATCACCTTCGCTCCATTATCAGCCGCCCAGCGAATTCCTTTAGCAACATTAGCATAGGTTCCTGAACCTCGGCTATTTAAAACTTTTATTGGCATCAAGGCTGTATTAAAGGCCACTCCAGCTACTCCAAGCTCATTGTTGGTGCTTTGGGCAACTGTTCCCGCTACATGGGTTCCGTGACGATTATCATCATTGGGATGACTATCCTTATTGACAAAATCATAACCAGCTACAAAATAAGTCTGGGCTAAATCCGGTGCCTGACAGAATTTGCCGTAATTCTCATAGGCAATCCCGGTATCAATAATGGCCACAACCACTGAGTTGCTTCCAGTGGAAACATCCCAGGCTTTTTCCATTTGAATACCGCCATAAACTGGATTATCTAAATGCCACTGGTACTTATAATTAGGATCATTAGGAGTCATTAAGGCATAGGCAATATAGTTTGGCTCAGCATAAATTACATCTGCTTTCTTTTTAAATTCCTTTATTTTTTCTCCAACTTTTCCTTCTGGAACTTTAAGAACCCTGAATGGCTCTTTATCTCCCTTGAATTTGATAATAATTTCATCTTGGGCGAAAAAGCCTGCCTCTTTGAAATTTGGATTACGGTCCCTGACCGCCCAAAAGGCTTTATCCGGCATCTCTGCTTTGTCAAATCCCGGAGGAAACATCGCCATAACTGGTCCTATTAAAAATGCAAAAGCGGTAAATCCGACCAATATTCCTAATAATGTTTTGGTTTTTGTCATATTTAGGTTTTTAATTAAATTTTGACTTTCGACCTTTACCCCCGCCTTTCGTGCGCTGTTTTTTAGCAAACGCGCAAAAGGTGGAAAATTGACCCCTTGGTCCTGTTCAATTTCTCGGAACCACTAAGGTCTAATTTAATAATCGGCAGCGAGCGAGCCCCGTTAGATAGAGCTCGCAAGCTCGCTGTCTAATGGGGCGAGCGAACGAACCAATTATATAGTAGAGGAGACATTCCTCCTCCTGCTCTATTTTATTTAATTTGGTGTGTCCTGTCAAGTCTTTGTACGAGATGAGTACATTTGTGACAGTTGCTTGTATTTTATCGCCCATTCAATGGGTACTTGACAGGGTTGTTTTTTTATTATTTTTATGCTATAAAATATATACAATCAGACTGTTGAACAATTATTTTTCTGCGTAATTTCAGCGTTTTGTTCAGCGTAAGTTCAGCGTAAAAACCTAAATAACGCTGAAGAAACGCTGATAGCTACGCTGAACAACGCTAAATTATTCAACGGTCTCCTAATAGAACAGTCAATAATTTTAATCTTATGATAATCGGCATTCCAAAAGAAATAAAACAAAAAGAGGGAAGAATAGCCATTACGCCCGAGGGCGTGGCCAAACTTGTTGAAGCCAGCCATCGGGTTTTGGTTGAATACGACGGCGGAAAAATATCGGGAATTTCAAATGAAGATTTTGAAAAAGCCGGCGCAAAAATCACAAAAGACCTCAAAAAAATCTGGGGAGCCGATATGATTATTAAGGTCAAAGAGCCCCAAGAATCGGAATTTAAATATTTCAGGCCGGGGCTTATTCTTTTTACCTATCTTCACTTAGCTGCTTTTCCAAAACTAACCAAAAAATTAATGCAAAAAAGGGTGGCTTCCATTGATTACGCCACGGTTGAACTGCTGGATGGCTCCTTGCCCCTTCTCAAACCCATGAGTGAGGTTGCCGGAAGACTGGCAGGAAAAGTCGGCTTAGAATTGCTAAGAAAAAAAACGGGAACAAAAAAAGCGCTGGTTCTCGGGGGAGGAATTGCCGGAGAAAACGCCGCAAAAGTTCTTCTTAACGGAGGGTTTGAATTAATAATAATTGAAAAAAATCCGAGAAGAATCAAATCTTTGAGAGAAAAATTTAAGAAGTTTAAAAATAAATTGAAAATTTTCCTGCCTGAAAAAAAGCTACTCATAAAGCTGGTAACTGAAATTGACTTACTTATTGGAACAATCCTGGTTACCGGAGCCAAGACGCCAAAATTAATAACCACCGAGATGGTAAAAAAGATGAAAGCAGAATCGGTAATTGTTGATGTTTCAATTGACCAGGGCGGATGCGTTGAAACTTCCTATCCCACAACCCACGAAAACCCGACTTTTGAAAAATACGGAGTTATTCACTATTGCGTTGCCAATATGCCGGGAATCGTTCCCAAAATTTCAACTTTTGCCCTGACTAAAGCGACCTTCCCCTATATTTTAGAACTGGCTAACAAAGGATTTGAAAGGGCTGTTAAAGAAAATCCGGCTCTGGCAAAGGGTGTTAATGTTTACAAGGGAAGAATCACCCATCCCAGGTTAGCCCAGGCTTTTAATAAAAAATTTGTTTCCTTGGAAAAACTTTTATAATCTAAAATAAAAAATGCCCGCTTCTCAAAATATCAAAACATCGAGTTGGGCGTTTTTTTTTTATTAAAGTTCACGAGGATTAGCCTCGTGAACATAAAAATTGGCAACAAATCTGGCAAGTCGGCCAAATCTGTTGCATTGCCATTTTCGAAAAGGTTCATCTAAAGATGGTTCAAAAATTGACCTCTGACCTAAATATTATTTCTGACGACTTGGAATAATCGTTCCGGGTTGTCAGAATGGTACACGTCCCGGTTTTCTTATAATCTGACAAACCCTTTTACACCGGTGTATTTACAATGCCAGTGATTAAAAAACTCCATAAGTCTTAAGGCCTTATGGAGTCTAATATGTTTCTGGCATTATACAGGTCCTTTCCATAGAAAGGTCTTTGGAAAGGACTTTGGAAAGGACTATTTTAAATCAGCGTAAATCCGCTTGTTATCGGCGTGAATCCGCTTCTATTTTAGGAAACTTCTTTTTCTTTTGGGGTCCAGTATTGACAGGTTCTATCTGGTCTGATGCGACCGAAGTATTCTTCTTTCTTGGGTAATAGATTTTCTTCTCGGTAGCGACAATGAAAATAATCATCCCTTCTTCCATCGCCAACAATAACATATGACGGCAAAGTGTCATGAAAATGCTTGCAATTCCCGCAAATCCTTACCTTCATGCCCCTCTTTTCCAGAACCTCAATAAATGGCTCTAATCCAGAGTCTTGTTCAAGGATTCGGAGCATTTTTTCTTTGAATTTAGCGGCTAATTTTGGATCGCCACAAAAAAACTTATTAGAAATTCCGCTCCAATCCTTAATGTCGGTTTGAACTAAAAAATTCATTGCATTCCAAAGCAAACTTCCCATATCGTTAAATTTAAGGAATAGCCAAATCCGACTTAATTCACTCCGAGTTCTTACTTCATCGGCAAAGATAAAAATTTCCTTTTCTTCCATCTTTTTTTCCTCCGGTTGTATTGTTTTTTCAAATTGCTTTCGGTAGTCTCTTTTGGTTTTGGCTAACCACCAATAAGAACGAGCAAGTGTTTCATCTTCTTGATTAAGTTCCGCAGTGGTTCTTAATTTTTGAAGGCGACGCTTAGCTTCTCGCCAAGTTTTGTCTGGAGACAACTCGCTGTGAATTATTTCCTGACGCAGCTCGGGAATTGCCTCATCATTCAGGGCTAGCTGCGACCTTTCAAGACAATACTCAAAAAATCTTACCACTTTTCCTTTTTGTTGGCTCACAGTGAACCTCCCTTAAGGTGCTATCCAAGGCACTTCGGCTCCGCTCAGTGCAGGCTCCATGCCAAGGACTTTTTATTATACACCCATCAAAAATTTTGTCAAATTTTTGTACGAGATGAGTACATTTGTGACAGTTGCTTGTATTTTACCGCCCATTCAATGGGTGTCACAGATGTATCTCATCTTGGACAGCCAAGAATTTTGCCCATGTCAAAATCTAATATTATTAAAAGTTAAATAATAAATTAAAAGGGCCGCGGTTTACCCATAATTTATTTAAACGGTATCCAATCCTCTTTTCTTGGCTTTGGATCTCTTGGTCCCGTAGTAAACATATTTATTTTTACCACCTTGGTTTACCCATGATTTCACTTTCTATTTTACTCTTCTCAAAGGGGTCGTCAACTCCCATTTTTTAAAAACCTACCTTGTTTTTTTGCCAAAGAAATGTTAACTTAAGGTAATGATAAAAAAATATTCATTAAAACAGAGGAATAAAGCTCAACAAGACATACCCGGTATATCAATCCAGTAGTAAAACATCCGTTCACCCCGTTAGATAGAGCTCGCAAGAGCTCGCTCATCTAACGGGGTGCTCAATTTTGTAGCCCTCCCAAATTTTTGAACGCTTAATTAAATTTTGGGTGGAGTAATAGAATTTAGAGCAAAACTTTTTTATCTCCCCTTCAGGTTTTTTGTTTAAAAACTTGAAGGGGACAAAATTGGCATGAAAAAAATATTACTTGTTATTTTGAGCGTTTCTTTGATGGGCTTTGGAATTTATGGAATTGTGGTTTGGTGGTGGCCGCTTTTTGTTCAACTTTTCCTGGGACTGATAGGGTTTGTAATATTTTTAGCCGGTTTGATTTTGTTTCTCCGCGCCCGAAATTCCGAATAACAAATTATGAAATACGGTGATTATCTTTATTCGCTTCGGTTTTTTCTGCTTTTTGCGTTTTTGCTTTTTGTTTTTTCCGCCTTTCTCGGGTATCTCTCGGCTCAAGAGCAACCAGAAAAGGCCCAATTTCTTTTGGAAGAAATGCGTCAAGCCTACGGGCCGATGCTTAAAACAAGCGCTTTGTGGCAATTTGTCTTTGTTTTTTTAAACAATAGTTTTACCCTATTTCTGGTTCTTTCTTTGGGAATTATTTTTGGAATTTTTCCGGGAATGGTTTTATTTTCAAACGGAGCAATTTTGGGAATGTTAGCCTTTCTCTTAAAAGATAATCTACTCTGGCCGGGATTTTTTACCGGCATACTGCCCCATGGAATAATAGAAATTCCGGTTATGATTTTAGCTTGCGCGGTTGGGCTTAAAATTGGCAAAACGGCTTACAAAAAAGTTTTTAAAAAACCGGGGGAATTAAAAACAGAAATTCTTATTGCTTTTAAATTTTTTTTGAAAGTCCTACTGCCCCTTTTAGCTTTAGCGGCGGCGATTGAAATTTTCCTTACCGCCAAGCTTTTGAGCTTATAATTTTCTTATAATTTTTATGAACTCAAAACGAATTATTCGCTTTATCATCTATGCCGGTATTTTTCTTTTAATATTCATTGGACCGTTAAGCATTCATTTAATTGCCGATTGGCTTTGGTTTTTGCAACTCGGTTTTGAAAAAATATTTATAACTATTTTTAGCGTTAAAATTTTACTCGGAGCTGCCGCCGGTTTTCTTATTTTTAGTTTAATTTATATTAATTTCAGAATAGCCAACCGCTTAACTGCAAAATGGGCAAGCTCCCCCCGCCTCATTAATAAAACCTCTGAGGGAATTCAGTTAAGCCAGGTCAACTTCGACACCGAAGAAAATATTAATAAATTCAGTCTTATTCTTTCGTTAGTTGTGGGGTTTTTTACAGGACTTTTTACGGCATCAAAATGGCAGATTGTTCTTCAATATCTTAATTCTACTCCCTTTGAAACCCTTGACCCGATTTTTAATCGGGATATTTCTTTTTATTTCTTTACGCTTCCTTTTATTAAAATGCTTATTGACCTGATTTTCTTTATAGTTATTGTTTGCTTAATCGGGACAATTTTCCTTTTCATCCTTCGCAGAACCGTTTCTTACTACAAGGGAAAATTAGAAACGCGAGAGAACACAAAAATCCACCTTTCCATACTTGCTGCTATTCTGTTTTCCCTTTTGGGCCTTAAAGTGTATTTTTACAAAATCCCCGATTTATTTTACTCAACCACCGGACCTTTTATCGGAGCAAGTTTTACTGATATTCAGGCCAGACTCCCAGCCCTAAATATTTTGATGATAGCGGCATTTTTAGGGACTTTGCTTATAATTATAAATATAAAAAGGGCGGGTAATCGTCTTTTTTATCTGGCGGTTGGCTTTTATTTTGCGGTAGCCGTTCTTGGCGGCTGGTTTTATCCAATAATTGTTCAAAAATTTATTGTTGTTCCAAACGAACTTATTAAAGAGTCTCCTTATATTGCCAACAACATTGCGGCTACCCAGAAAGCTTTTGGTCTTAACCTGATTGAACAGCACTATCTCAAAGGAGAAACCGAGCTTAATATAACGGATATTAACAAAAATCAATCAACAATTAAAAATATCCGTCTTTGGGATAGAGACCCGCTTCTTGACACTTTTGGCCAAATTCAGGAGATTCGCACTTATTATGATTTTATTTCGGTGGATAATGATCGCTATTGCATTGATGGAGAATATCGTCAGGTTATGCTCTCCCCCAGAGAGTTGAACTCCGCCAGTCTGCCTCACCGCACTTTTATTAATGAACGTTTTACCTTCACTCACGGCTTTGGACTTGCCTTGAGTCCGGTTAATCAGGTTACCGAGGAAGGATTGCCGGTTTTGTTCATAAAAGACCTGCCTCCTTCCTCAACAATAGAGTCTCTTTCCATTGAAAGACCGGGAATATACTTTGGCGAGCTTTCCAATGACTATATTTTTGTTAAAACCAAAGCTAATGAGTTTAATTATCCCGAGGGAGAAGAAAATGTTTTTGAAACCTACAAAGGGAATGGAGGTGTTCCAATTAATTCACTTCTTCGGAAAGCGTTATTTGCCGCTAAATTCGGCTCTCTAAAAATTCTTTTTTCCAATGATATTACCAGGGAAAGCAGGGTTTTGTATTATCGAAACATCAAAGAAAGAGTAGAGAAAGCATTGCCATTTTTAGAATTTGACAACGACCCTTATATGGTAATTACAAAAGATGGGAAGCTGAAATGGATATACGACGCCTACACTTTAAGCGACCGCTATCCTTACGCTCAGTTTATAAACATTTCAAAAAATCAATTCCCCAAAAACATCAATTACATCCGAAATTCTATAAAGGCGGTGATTGACGCTTACGACGGCGAAATGCAATTTTACATTGCCGATAAAAATGACCCCGTAATTCAGACTTATTCAAAGATTTTTCCCGAAGTTTTTCTGCCCCTTGATAAAATGTCCGATGATTTAAGAGCGCATATTCGCTATCCCGAGGATATTTTTTCTTATCAGACTAAGCTTTATACAATTTATCATATGGCAAAACCCCAGATTTTTTACAACAAAGAGGACCAATGGGAAATTCCTATCCTGACCCAGCGAGGAAAGCCGGATCCCATTATGCGTCATATCGTTATGAAGCTGCCCCGGGAAACAAAAGAAGAGTTTATTTTAATGATACCCTTCACTCCCAAGAAAAAAGATAATCTTTCGGCTTGGATGGTGGCAAGAAATGACGGTGAAAATTATGGAAAACTGATGGTTTATCGCTTTCCCAAACAAAAGCTGGTTTTTGGGCCAAAACAAATTGTTAATCGAATCAATCAGGACCCGGAAATTTCCCGACAGATTTCTCTCTGGGACCAGCGAGGCTCGGAGGTTATTCAAGGAAATCTTTTGGTTATTCCGATTGCGGAATCACTGCTATATATTCGGCCTTTATATCTTCGGGCCGAAGGCGGCAAAATACCAGAATTGAAAAGAGTGATTGTTGCTTATGAAAATCGCATTGCTATGGAAGAAACCCTGGAAATCTCGCTCCGGCAAATTTTCGGCTACCAAGAAAAAAAAGAAGAAAAAGAATTACCCGCTGCTCCTTCTGAAAAAGAAGAGGTTTTGAAATCAAAAGGAAGCCTGATAGAACAGGCTCAAAAGCATTATCATCAAGCCTTGCAGGCTCAACGTGATGGAAACTGGACTCTTTATGGAGAAGAGATTCGCAAACTCGGTGAAATTTTAAACAACTTAAAAAAATAAGCATTTACTTGGGATTGACTAAAAAGTAAATTTTTGATAGATTTATAGTAGTGGATATGTCAAATTTTGAACAATCCCGGTCTTCAAAACCTCAAGAAGAAAAAAGATAGGCGGGTCCGGGAAAATCCGAGATGCCAATCGGGAGGGAATTTTCAGCTTTGTTTGAAGATGAGAAATTTTTAACATTTGTCGAAAAATTCAGGACTCTTGAAAAAGAAGCTAAAGAGACGGGGGTGGATATTAGCGAAGCCCTCAAATATCTGGAAAATGGAGAAGGCTCTCCTTCTTCGGTAAAAAAAGCGCTTTCTGAACTTGCCAGGAAAAAAACCGAAATTCTTGAAAAAGAAACAGGGGAAAGAAATTTAATTTCTTCTGAAGGAGAATCAAAGTTGATTTTGGCTAAGGTAAAATATAGATACGAACGGCTTCTTACTGAATTTGAGCTATTGGCGGAAAAAAGAGAAGTCCTTCTTGAAAAATTAACCAGGGCAAAAGAGAAATACGAGAAAAGAGGAAGTCAACCGGGTCGGGAAACAATTTCAAAAAGCGAAAAGGGAGAAATCAGCTTAGAAGAAATCCTCAAGGAAAGAATGCCGGAAGAGCGAAAATCTCCGGTCTGGGAGTTAAAAGTTGAAGAAGCAAAAAAAGAATTTCAGCGCGATATGCGCGAACTTTTATCAGAAAGATATGAACTTTTTTCCTCTCTTGGAAAAAGAGAAAAATCAGGAAGCGAGGAACTGGATACGGTTAACAGAGTTGACAAGATTGACCAGCAATTACTAAAAGCGGCAAGGGAATTAGCCGAGAAATACGAGATTGGCTGGGAGGAAATTTTTAATCCAGCGGCAAACTGGCGCCGGCAAGGACCGGAAGAAGACACGGGTCTTATGGGTGTCTAACCGGATACGAAAACTGCTAAATTTCATTGTATGGTAATTGAAAAAGGATGCTTTTAAAAAGCATCCTTTTTAACTTTCTTTTTAATAAGCCATCGGTTCGCCAATCTCTTATTTCAAATTTTCATCCCTAACTTTATTTCTAACCCAAGAGATTTTCAAAAATTTTTTCGTACTGTTTAGTCGCCTGCAATATATCCAAACCTTTACCAGCCTCAAAAGAAGCCCGCATTAATTCCAACCAACGTCCATCTTTTCCCGCCATCCAATCATAATATAAATCAGAAATAATTCTTAATTTGTTATAAACTTGACTGGGCTCGTATGGTTCAATAAAAAATCCATTTCCTTCGCCAGTTACCGGATTGTATTCCAAAATATATTCTTTTGCTCCGCCGGCTTGAGTGGTTAAGTTTATTTTACCGTTAATGGCGGCTCGCTGGTCGCCTGTTCCGCAGGCCTCCCATTTCGGCAACGGGCAGGAGAACCAAACATCGCAACCCTGAGCTGCAAGCTTTAATAATTCCAAATTGTATTCCGGAATAAAAATGAATTTACCGCTTAATTCGGGTTCAGACATTTGCTCCTGAAATTTCCCCATCCAACCAAGACAAGTGGAATCGCTTTCATGGGCCCGGCCGGCTGAAAAGACCTGAAATCCCAATCCTTCCAGTTTTCCCAACTCGGTTTCCACAATCTGGCCCTTTTCGGCGCAAATCGCTCTAAGGATAGGATTAAGCATCGGGTACTGCTGTTTGTACCAAGCCATTCGGCGCACCCAACCCAAAAGCGGTTTTTTGGAATCAAATTTTATTCCAGTTCTCTTTTTAATAAATCCCAGAAGTTCTTTTTTGGAAGCTCTTTGGGCCCTTACGAATCCCGCAAGAGTAAATCTTTCGCCAAGCGCCTTAAGATAATACGACAGCCAAAGCTCGCGGCTCGAACCATTGGTTATTCCCACGATTTTAGAAACAAATTCCGGAAACATCTTCTGGGTCACTTCACAATGCTCTTGGCTAACACCGTTTACCCAATCGCTAAGAATTATCGCGGCATTTGTCATATCTATCCCGCCCTTGATAAAAATGGAACGATACTTTTCGGAAATTCCTAAAGCATTGAACCACCAGTCATCTCCGGGGAATTTTTCCATTCCTTCGGAAACCGGAGTATGGGTGGTAAACAAAAATTTCGCTCCGGCAAAATATGCTTCTTCCTTCATTGCCGGAATGGTCACTGCCGTATGACCCTCATTGAGCCAGACAATATCCGGTTTAATGCCGAGTGTTTTTAGAACTGCAGGCACTGCATGACCGAGTAAAGCTTCCTGTTGCAATCGTTGCCACCGATCGGGAGTATATAAGACATTGAAAACCTCCGGCGCCCAAATGCCAAGAACAAGGATTCCGCCTCGATTAACTTCTTTTGCCTCTATCTTTCGTCCCAAAACCTCCGCCACGCATCTTAGAGGAAGCGCGGAGACAGTCGCGGAAATATCCTCTTTTGTCACCCAGTGAAGCTGATAAAGAGGGACTATTCCGATTGCCTGCACTCCTCTTTTGGCAAGACCCTCCATAACATCACCGGCAAGAATTCCCAGTCCACCCCGGAAGTTTGCTCCGCAAGCTGGTTCGGGCAATTCCGGAATCATCATTTCCGGAGTTGCAAAAACAACAGTGTATTTATCTTTCATTTTTTTATTCCTCCATAGAAACAAAGATTTTTAAGGTACGGGTCTTATGTTAAAAATTGTATCTTTTTAGAACAAAGCGGAAGATTAGCTTCTTCTCCCTCCCCCTCTTTCGTTTTCTAAGAGCTCGTGATATTCGTCCTCTTTATCTCTATCTCTATTGGTCAAAATTTTTCTTAATCCGCCAATATCGGGCCGAACTCTTGTTCTGGTGAATTTCTCTTCCTCTTTTTTCCGTGGCCTGAAAAATACCGGCTCTTTTTGAAATGCCTCTTTTAAGGATAAGTTCCCCTCACTCTCCCGATTCTCCCGATTCTCCCGATTTCCCCGATAATCTTTCTGCTGCTCTTTTTGTTCTCTGGTTTTTTTTAAACAACTTTTGCAGTAAACAGGCCTTACTCCATCCGGCTTAAAAGTTACCCTGGTCCATTTGCCGCAATCCCAGCATTGGGCTTCATAAAGCTCAGCGGCTAAGGCCCTTTCTTTCTCCTCTGCCCTGACTGGAAGTTCCAGCGTCCCGCTCCATTTAACAATTTTCTCTTCTATTTTTGTGCGAAAAGTCCCGTATCTTTCCCGGGAAACCTTAATAATTGTTTCTCTATAATTTTCTTTTGGTCTTTGAAAGGGAACTAAAGTTGCTGCCGAAAAAGCCCGGGAGCTAATTCCGTCAATCATCAATTTTAAATAGACATTGTATTTTGCTAAATTCACCAAATCCTGAGCCGTAAATTCCGGAGTAAATTCCGGCTCCAAAACTTCAGCGTCATCGGCTCCAACCCGAAAAGTTGTCAAAGTCCCGACATTGCCAAAAACCGCATCTCTGACTTTCTCATCCATTTGGGTAATATATTGATGAGCTAAAATTAAACAAAGGTGATACTTTCTGGCTTCGGATAAAATATTGACAAAAGATTCGGTGGCAAAATTCTGAAATTCATCAACATAAAGATAAAAATCCTTCCGTTCCTCCTCGGGGATATTAACTCTTGACATTGCCGCTAATTGAATTTTGGAAACCATCAAGGCGCCAAGCAAATGAGAAGCATCTTCGCCAATTCTGCCTTTAGAGAGATTTAAAATTAAAATTTTCCCCTCATCTATGACCTTTCTGACATTTATGGTTGATTTTGTCTGACCGATAATATTGCGAATCAGGGGGGAGGAAATAAACTGACCGGCTTTATTTTGAATTGGAGCCACAGCTTCCTCTCGAAATCTGTCCGGATATTTAGAAAATTCATTAAGCCAGAAAGCTTTTACTCCGGGGTCGGTAATCCTTTTAACTACTTTATCCCTGTATTCTTTTTCAGCCAGCATTCTATTTATTCCCAAAAGAGTAGCCCCGGGGTATTCAATAAGAGCCAGTATGGTGTTGTTTAAAATGTATTCCATTCGGGGCGACCAGACATCCGGCCAAATTTTTTTAAACACTCCCAAAACCCCTGAAGCGATAAGATATCTGAAATCGGGCTGAACTTTTTCAATGACATTAAAAGCAATTGGGTAAGCAATGTCGGCCGGATTAAAATAAATCACATCGTTAACCCGCGAGGAGGGAACAAAGTCAAGCATCTTTTCAGCAAACTCGCCGTGAGGGTCAACCACCGCCAAACCATGACCTTTTTGAATATCCTGAATAGCCATATTTTCCAGCATAGCGGTTTTTCCCATACCGGTTTTTCCAACACTATAAAGATGGCGCCTTCTGTCATCGGGCCTGATGCCAAATTTAATTTTCTGATTTCTGAAATTTGTTTCGGCAAAGTAGGTTATGTCATTATTTTTTGGTAATTCCATTTCTTCGCAGATTGCTTATCGCCAATCGCCTATCGCAACGATTTGGTATTTACAATTTGCAATTTATTATTCTGTTGGAAGTGTGGGTGGCGGCTCGCCTTTTCTGGCTTCAACTCTGGAAACCATGGGAGCCGGCGCAACGAGCTTGCCTGGAAAATGAAAGATGGTTGCCAATTCTTCAGCATTTAAGATGTTTGGTTTCCACCCTACTTCAAAAAGCCGCCTTTTATAAAACCTCAACAATCTTCTTTTTCTGTAATAAACCCTTCTATCAACAAAGAAATAATTAATCTTAGTCTTGTTTGGGCCGATTTTTATACCATTGGCATTTAAGGTGGTAAATTGCTTAAACGGCGACATTGCCAATCTAATTTTTGGTTTGAAAAAAATCTCTTTTTTAGCAATGTAAATAAAACGGATATTGCAAAAAAATGGAAGTTTATCCATTTTCTTCTCAATCCCCTCTAAAATTTCCCGCTCGCCGGGAGTGAGCATAAAAGATTTAAACATATCCATCTGGCTTATTTCTTCATTGGTTTCGGCTTTCCTGCCGGTAGTAATTATATCAATTATATCGGTTGTGAACTTTCCCAATTCTTTCATCGTTCCGGATTCTTCATCAAATTTTTTTCCAAATAATTTACTGATTAATTTTTCGGCTGCGGGCCTTCCCTCAAATAAAATTGGTTGAGCTAAAATTTGAAGCCATATCTGCTCGCCTTCTTTTAGGGTGCCTAATCCCTCTACCAAAGAAGACAACGGGTCAACCCTTTTCTCCTCTTTTATTTCTTCAAACTCCTCATAACATTTTATTGGATAGGGATCGGATTTTGTTAAAATAAAATCCGAGCCCCACATATCATAAGCCCGATTGGGTATATCAGCCGGAACAGAACTTACATAATCTTCAACTTCGCTGATTTCCACCTCGGGATATTGAGAATAAAGAGCGCTTTCCACCAAATCTCGAAAGATCTCGGGAGTCCGAATATAAAAATGAATTTTGCCGCCATTTGAAACAATCTCACAGCTCAGCCATTGGACAAATTCTCCTTTAATATACAATTCCTTCAAATTAAAAATATCATGAAGTCCGTGAAATTCATCCCAGACTTGCTCCATTGCTTTTGGGGTTTTTTCAACTTCCCGCGGTAAACTAATCTCCAGTAAAACAAATTTGATGGTTAAAAAAAATTTTTCCCGAACAAAAAAAACATAAAGCTCCCAAAAAATAAAACCCAAAATTATGGGTGTAAAAGTCCACCACCAGCCTCCCAAAAAGCTTAAAAGCGGTTGTAAAATTACAGAAGGCTCCATTTACAAAAAAAATCCAAATTCCAAAGCTCAAATATCAAAAACAATTTTTTGTCATTTGGATTTTGCTATTTGAAATTTTCTAGGCTATCTGGTATTTTCCATCGGTCATTTTTTTGAAATAATTTTTGTCCTGAAGGTTGAATAAAACCGTGTTTTTCTTAACCGCTCTACATTTTAAAACTTTGTCTACAATTTGTTCTTTGGTCAGAGGTTTTTTGTTTTCTTTTAAGACTTTAACGATTACATCTTTAACGACTCCCGGCTCGTAACCCCATTCTTTCAGAGCGTAAACTCCCCGGCCGATTAAAACAAAACGGAGGTCTTTTATTAACTCATTGTGAACTGTCTGAACTTGAGCGGGTTTATTTTTTTGGTGAAAATCTTTATTTATTAAAGTAGTCAGCCCAGAAAAATGAAGTGGTTTTGATTCTTTTTTTAAAGAAAGGTAGGCTTCGTCCCTTACCCCCTTAGGATTTATCTCGGGCCAAAAAAACAATCCAATTTTGCCAAAAGCTCCCTTTTTAATTTCCTTAGAAATCTCAAGATAGGAAAAGAAAGCATCTTTTGAGATTTTCTTTTTCAAAACCCCGGGAATCTCTTTTTGATAAATCTTTTGCAACCCCCCCTCTTCCATTGGGGAACCGCATTTTTTAAAGCTTTCAACCAAAAAATCAACAACCCTTATTGCCGCATTTTGAGGATTTTTCCCCACTGACCAAAAGGTAAAAAATTTAGAACCCTCTGGAACCCTTTCAAAACCGGAAGATAATTTTAAAACCAAATTCAAAGCGGAATGTTGAGATTCCGGAGCTAAATTGTAAAATAAAACATCCTCTCTTTTTAGTCCTCCAAAAAAATTAAGATATTCTTCCAGGCTCTGAAAAACTGGTTCAAGTTTTTTAAATTCGAAAGACCCCTTTAAAATCTTGAATCCCCAATTTTCAATTTGACGAACCCTCTCTCTGGTAATTCCGAAACTCTCTCCGATTTCCTGAAGGGTTTCATTTCTGCCCGTTGAAATACCATATCTCCGAGCAATAACCTCTTTTGACTTTTGGGGCAGCACTTTTAAAAGCTTCTGGCTTAATTTTTGAAAATTAAATTTAGATTTTTGCATATTTATTTTTCTGAGGCACCTCTCAGAATGTTTATATTAAACACTCTGCCTAAATTTCATCAAGTTTTTGTAAATAGAGGCGGCGCTTCTTTGGTCTTAAAGCCACTCCTATTTACGTTAATTTACGTATAATAATTGGGGGTTGCCCCACTTCTTTCTTTATAGCACGCCAAACCACTATTGTCAACCCCGTTAGAAGTCTGGCGCATATATTAACCAAGCAGGATTGATGGCTGAAATACAGAAGTTGAAGTCAGCCCGGCATTATTGATAACAGAAAAAATTTTTCCAAAATTTTTTCTGCCCAAGATTTCTAACGGGGTCAACCCCGTTAGGTTACTTATGATGTTTTTCCAAAACTTCTACTCTTTTTTTGAGCTCCTCAAATTCCTCTCTGGTGGGAACATCTATTTTTTTCTTTATGTCCCTGGCTGTTTTTTCTAATTTTTCTCTCAAAAATTCTCTTTCATCCTCGGTTTCTTTCCAAAACCTCTTGAGATATTTTTCTCCCTCATTCTTAGTTACTTTTCCTGCCCTTACCAGCTCTTCAATAAATTCATTTATCTCTTTTTTTGCCCGACCTAGATAGTCGGGTTTTTGTTTTTTTGTTGTCGCTTGTTTCTTTGCCATAATTGTAAATGTCAAATGTCAAAGCCCAAATGCCAAATCCGAACGGATTTGTCATTTGGATTTTGTCATTTGGATTTTATCAACTTTATTGGAATCTTTACTGGGGAGTTGTAATATTTTTTTCTCCTTTGTCCTCTAAAGCTTTCTTGTCCGCCGCAGTTCTGCCAAAAACGGAAGCGAAAAAAGATTTCTCTTTTTTCTTGGCATCTGCCTCTGTTTTGACATCGGAAAGAACTTTTTTGGGGGGGATTTTTTTGATAAAACTTAAACCAAGCAAAAATCCACCCAAAATTAAAGCGCCCGAAACCAAAAGCCAGTATTTCACTCCCGCAAAAGTTAAAATCAAAGCATCGGCCAAAACCAGTCCCAAACCAAAACCAATAAACATAGCCCCTAAAATAGAAAATAAAATCTTTAAAAATCTGGTCATAGATTCCATACGAATTATAATACAAATTCTATGGCAACCATTATTCGCATTGAATTCGCATTTTTATTCGTATGTATTCTTACTTTTTATTTCTTTACGATTTTCAATAACTCCCCCACCTTGTCCTTCTTTTCCCAGCTAAACTCTGGGAGCTCTCGACCAAAATGCCCGAAACACGCTGTTTTTTGATAAATTGGACGCAAAAGCTCCAATTTTTGAATAATTCCGCCGGGAGACAAATCAAAAACTTTTAAAATGATTTTTGTAAGCTTTTCATCGGGGAGCTTTCCAGTTTTGAAGGTATCAACATTAATAGACAGGGGTTTTGTCCCGCCAATTACATAAGCAATCTGAATTTCACATTTGTCTGCCAGACCGGCGGCTACAATATTTTTAGCTATATAACGTGTCATATAAGCGCCGGCTCTGTCAACTTTTGTCGGGTCCTTGCCTGAAAAACTCCCGCCTCCATGAGCTACCATTCCGCCGTAAGTATCAACTATTATTTTTCTGCCCGACATCCCGGTATCGGAAACCGGGCCACCCATTACAAATCTTCCGGTATTGTTAATATAAAACTTTGTCTTTTTGTCTAAAAATTCAGAACAAACGGGTTTAATTACATTTTTAATAATGTCTTTTTTAATTTTAGCCAACGCTATATCGGGATTATGCTGGGCGCCAATAACTACGGAATTAATCCTTTTGACAACGCTGTCTCTATATTCTACGGTTACCTGCGATTTTCCGTCCGGTCTTAAATAGGGCAGAATTCCCTTTTTTCTCACCTCGGCTAATCTTTTGGCTAATTTGTGGGACAACATTATCGGCAAGGGCATAAGCTCCGGCGTTTCCCGGCAGGCATAGCCAGTCATCATGCCCTGATCACCGGCTCCTTGTTCCCTGGTTCCGGTTTTTCGAACTCCCATAGCAATATCAGGCGACTGCCCATGAATAGTGTTAAAAATAGCTGCTGTGCGATAGTCAAAACCGTACTCCGGCTTATCGTAGCCAATTTCTTTTATTACCCGCCTTGCCACCTCTCCGATATCAACCCAAGCTTTAGTTGTAATTTCTCCTCCGACAATAATATAGCCCATCCCTACCGCTACCTCGCAAGCTACCCGGCTGTATTTATCCTGCGACAATGCTTTGTCTAAAACCGCGTCCGCAATTTGGTCGGCTATTTTGTCAGGATGCCCTTCAGCCACCGACTCGGATGTAAAAAGAAAATTTTTCATGAATATAATTAGACCGTTGAATAATTCAGCGTGGTTTTGCGTAAAGCCTGCCCCCTAGGGTCGTAAAGCCTCTCCTTCGGGGTTTAGCGTAGTTTCGCGATTGGGATGGATTTAACGCTAAACCACGCGAAACAGTACGCTAAACTACGCGAAAATATACTTGTTCAACGGCTTCAAATATATAATATAATCTTAATAAAAAGAAATCAATACTTACTGACTGACTGCAAGAAAAAAACTTGCCTATTTTAAGCAAGTTTTTTAAGTCTGTTCGCATACTATTTTTCAATTCCCCAAAATAAATTAATTCCAAAATAAAGTTCGGTTTTTTCAGTCGGGGGAAATGGCCAGGGATAAGCAATTATTTTTTCTTCAGCCAAAAGAGCTTTCAGGGCTGGCTCTAAATATCTGGGGCAGTCTGAATACTGACAACTTTCTTCTTGACAGCAGGATTCAGCCAATCCAATTTTTTCTCCCAGCTCTTTAGCAGAGTAGAGTCTCCCTGAATCTTCAAACAATATTTCCAATAATTTATCCTTTATTGGTCCTACCGCTTCTTCAAATTTTCTTTTCTGTTCTTCAAAATAATCTTCTACCGGTTTTCGCTCTATCGTCATTTTTCACCTCCATTAGATTTTCTTTGCGAAACGAACCCGCCCAAATTTGCGAAGCAAACTTGTGGCGGGTGAAACTACATTCAATTTGCAAGTGCAACTGAATGACCGACTGAACGGCTAAAAGAATGGTTGAATTTTCGACCTTTTAATGTTAATTTACAATTTGGGAAAAATTGGATTTTTCCGCCATTGCGGACCTTGGGATGGGATTTTGGATTTTCCCCGATAGCGGGGCCGGGTGAGAGGAATTATTTTAACCATTTCACTGGTTTAGGGTCTGTTTACTGGAATACCGCAATTTCCGCAAAAGTTATGGTCTCTTTGAGACAACTCCCTGCAAGAACTTTTCCGCTTCCTGTTTTTGGAGTTCCGCAATATCCGCAAAAATTGTATTTTTTGGGAATCGGCTTGCCGCATTTCACGCAAAGAATTCTTTCTGTCCTGGATGAAATTCTTTGCTTTTTTTCGACAACAGGCGGAATGGGCATCTTGCGCGGCAATATTATTTCTTTTGCTTCCCCTGTCTTTAAATCAACAACTTTGAATAAAGATTTAATTTCCTTTCTGTAATAAATAATTCCCGAAACCAAACCCAATTCTAATGCCAAAATTGAAGCGCCAGGCGGAGCTATTTCGGCAAATCCGCTAAGCAATAAACCGAGCGCCCCGAAACCGTAGAAAAATTGAGCAAACCCCAAACTGAATAAAGAAAACTCTACCTTCTTTGTCAAAAGCCTTTTAGGGTTTCCGCAACAGGCGACAATTGCCCATAAAATAAGAAACAAAAATCCGGCTGCCAAACTCCCGCTTAAAGCGGCCATTTTGGCGTCATGATAAAAAGGCATCTGTGTATAAGTTAATGTTCCGGCCATCAAATTAAGACTGGAGGTATCAATATATCCGCTGCCTCCTTCTAAATAACAAAAACCTATTTGACTAAGATTATTTATGCCAATTCCCCCAAGCAAATAAGTAGCTAAAATCAATCCGAATATAAAGAGTCCCCCAATAACATTAACAACCTTTTTCTTCTTCACTTTTACACCTCCTCAACTGGATTTTTTAACAATTCTTCAACCGAAGCTTTGCTGCCAAAACTCTGAAAAACAAAAGAGCCTTGGGAAGTATTTTCAATTATTCGTCTGACCAAAAAACTCATTCCGGTAATTAGCTCGCCTACCGGCACATAAACCTTAACAGAATACCCCATCTTTACAATCCCCTTCATTAAAGGATGCCCCATTCCATAAAGCACCTGAAATTCTATTTCCTCCTTGGGAATATTTAAAACATTAGCCAATGCCATGGCTTTAGCAACCGAGCGAACATTATGACTGGCGACAGCTATTCTTACAATGTTATGATTTTCCATCAAGAGCTGGCAAGCTCTTTCAAAAGCCAAATCAGTCTGCCGTTTTTTGGTAAAAACCGGAATTGGCCGACCTTCTTTCAAAGCGTTATTTACTTCGCTGTCCCAATAAGCTCCTTTAACCAAACGAATTTTTATCGGAGATTTTCTTCTCTTGACCCAATTAAGCAATTCTATTAGAGAATCTTCCCAATCCTTAAGATAAGTTTGAAAAGCAATTCCCGCCTGCTTGTTGTCTTTGAATTCATCTTCATCTAAAACTTTCTTAAACATTTCAAAAATCAAATCGCGCGAGTTGTATTGCTCTATGTCTATTGTTACCCCGCAGTGACCCGCTCTGAAAACGTCTCTTAATCTTGCAAGATTATAGTTAAGGGCCGAGGGCTTTAAGGAAACTTCAACATTTGTGATTTTGAGCAAAGACAAATATTCTTTCAAATTCGCATCTGCTTTTACTTCATTTAAAACCTCCTCGCCCAAAATATCAAAATTTCCCGAAGCTCCCTCTTTTTCCAATTTCTTAACGGTTTTAAGAATTTCTCTTTCCGAATTGCCGACAATGAAATGCTTGCTCGCTTCCCTGACTGATGAATCAATAATAAAAACAGGGGCATTCTTCAAAAAAGGCAGTTTTTCAAGCAGGAAAATAAACTTTAAAATGGCAAAGAGTTCATTGCGGGGAGAAGCAAAAAAACAAGTTTTAAAATGCTTCAGTTTTTCCTCCCGGGAACTCAAAGTAGAATAATCGCTAATGAATTCCAGCAGCCGCTCCCGTAAAATTTCGTTTTTGCCAAGCCAGACCAAGGGAAGCTGTTTCCAATAAAACGGCTTCCAGATTGAATTTGCTTCTTTCTGAACCAAGGATAATAATTCCCTCCCCAAAGATTGAGTTAGCTTTTCCACCCCGTTTTCTTTAACTATCAAATCTGACCAAAAATACGGCATCATTTTCCCCTATTTAGTTTTCAAAAAACCAGGTCTTTTTAAAACAATATCTCATAAATCAAAAAAGGTCAAATATATTTTCTTGCGCGCGCATGCGCCCTTGTTTCCCTGCGTAAGATGAGATACATCTGTGACACCCCTAAGATGCCAAAACATGGTAAAATTAGGGATGAAAGGTCACAAAATTCATTAACCAATGTATCTCATTTATGTTTAAAAGATATCTTTTGCCCCAAGAGCTAAGGATCAACAAGAAAAGAGTGTTGAGAGTTATGAAGCTCTTTGGCTTAAAACCAAAAAGAAGAAGGAAGAAGCCGGATAAACCAGAGGATCTCGGTCAAGCGCCAATGGCTATTCCCAATTTAGTTCAAGGAATAATCATTGACGCTCCAAATCAAGTTTGGGTTTCTGACTTTACCTATTTGCCCTACTATGGAAGATTCGTTTATCTGGCCACTTTGGAAGATATCTTTACCAGACAGATTGTCGGCTGGGAAGCTTCAGTAAGACATAATACTGATTTAGTTGCTCAGGCCCTGTTAAACGCTTTAAAACATTATCCGGCTCCAGGGATCAGCCATTCAGACCAGGGTTCAGAATACCGCAGCCAGATATATCTCAATCTTCTTAAAAGTTTTAATGTCCAGCCATCAATGTCAGAGAAAGCCAGCCCCTGGCAGAACGGCCACAAGGAATCATTTTACTCCGGTTTTAACTGGAGCTGGGTCATCCAGAATGTTATCCGACCTTAGGAGAATTGATTGAAGCCATAGCCCAGCAAATTCATTACTACAACAACCAGAGGATTCATACTGCCTTGAAGTGCCCGCCGGCTGTCTTTGCCCAACGAATTGCTTTTTCAAAATTAATTAACAAGGTCGAATTTAATAACCCATTAATCCGGGAAATCGCGGATAGACAATCTGTCTAAAAAATGGGTACTTGACACTGAAACTTCAAATCCTTGACTTTGAAACAAAAAAATCTTATTAAATAAAAGAAGTGTTCTTTGTATCAAACAATATGGAAAACGAGGGATGAAATGAAAAAAACCTGTTTTGTGATAAAGAAAATCAAAGATGCTTTAACCTTACGGGGAATAAACGAAATATGGAAATACAAGAAACTGAAGGTTGTTTTGATATGCTGGCTATCTATCTTTATTATCCTTGGGAGCATCGCATCGTAGAAAGCTGTCACTGCTTCTGCAATGAAAATTTATCCTGAAATAAAATTTGATAACTTTGCGAAACAGGTGGAAAAAGGACTTGTTGGGGGCATAAGTCTAAAATATGTTGCCGATGGCAAAGAGGTGAAAAACTTCGAGAGCAATCAAATAGTAATTTTAATGCAGTCAAGAAATGGTGAGATTTCCACCACCCAAAAAATAGAAATTTTCAAATTCACCTTTACCGAATTCGTTAGTCAGGGAAAAAATGGTGAAGTGGATGGCGCTGTAATCGTTTCCAACAAAAAGACGTTCAGGCAATCAGGTTTCTTTGGAAGAATTAAAAATTGGTTCAAAGAAGCAACGGAACAAAGCTATATTCTGGGTTGGCTTAAAAATGGAACTCTCTTTATTGGCGATCCACCCCCTTCTTTATTAAACCCGGGGGATTTTGCTAAAATGCTGCACGAGTACAATATAAAGTATTGGGAATTGGACATTTTGAGAATCGAAGAAAGTAATTTTTTTGGAAAGTGGGGATTCATGATTGGCTCTGCAATTCTTATTTTCCCCTTCCCTCTTTTTGTGGCTATTTCGAATTCTAATATCGGAAGAAAAAGAGATGAAGCCGCTAAGGCCGCCATTGCCGCAAAACAAAAGACAACTTTTGACAACATAGCTGGCATTGATGAAGCAAAAGCTGAGGTACTGGAAATTTTAGACTTCATAAAATTTTCTGAGGAATTCGCCCGGTATGGCGCCAGAACTCCCAAAGGGTTTCTTTTTGTCGGACCACCGGGATGCGGAAAAACGCTTTTAGCAAAAGCCTTAGCCGAGGAGGCAAAAATTCCATTCAAAGCGGTTGTTCCATCGGAATTTGTTACTGTTTGGCGAGCTAGTGGAGCAACCTCGGTAAGAGCTGTATTCCAGGAAGTAAGAAATATGGCCAAAGCCAATGGTACTGCAGCCATTCTCTTCATTGATGAGATAGATTCTTTGGGAAGTCGGGGTATAGATTCGCAGTTGGAAGATAAAGAAGACAGCCGCACCATAACTCAGGTATTGACTGAGATGGATGGATTCCAGCCAAATGAAAAGATTTTTGTCATTGGAGCCACCAATCGCCCAGAAGTCATGGATCCGGCGATAAGACGACCGGGGAGATTTGACCGGGAAATAATAGTCCCCTTCCCAGATCTGAAGGGGAGGAAAGAGATACTATCGGTTCATTGTCGGAATAAACCATTAAGTCCTGAAACAGATTTGGAAAAAGTAGCCGAACTTACGCCCTTGGGCTTCTCGAGAGCAGATTTAGCCAATGTCGCAAATGAAGCGAGCATCAGAGCGGTAAGGCTCAAAAAAAGAAGTATAGAAATTGATGATTTTGAGATGGCAATTGAAAAAGTTTTGGTTGGGTCGGAAAGAAAAAGCACAATAATGAGAGAGGAAGACAAGATAAGAGCCGCTTACCACGAAATGGGTCATGGTATTATGATGAAATTTGCCGGTTGCGGCGGTTTCCCTCAAAAAATTAGCATTATTCCCACGACAAAAGGAGTTGGCGGATTTACCAAGGCACCTCAAAAAGAAGACAAATATTATTATACTAAAAAAGATTTTTTAACCAGAATAAAAGTGTTGTTTGGCGGCAGGGCTGCTGAGGAAATAATTTACGGATCGGATGAAATAAGCACGGGGGCAAAAGAAGATCTTCAGCAAGTTACTAAAATCGTGGAAGAAATGATCTGCGATTTTGGAATGGCAAGCGATATATTAGGACCACGGACACTCGGATTAATTGAAGGGTCCCCTTATCTTGGGAAAACATTCCGTAAAAGAAATTATTCAGAAAAAACAGCCAAAGACGTAGATTCGGCAATCAGGGAAATACTAACTAATTGTTATAACGAGACTAAAAAAATACTTGAAGATTACCGCCAATACTTAGAGAAATCGGCTCAGGAGCTAAAGAAAAAAGAGACTTTAAATGGCGAAGAAATGGAAACAATACTAAAAGAAATTAAAGAGCCCTTAGGGGCTCTTTCTTTGTTTTTGTTGTAAAATTCTTCGTAATTCTTGTCAAATTTTTGCAGGCAGTAGTGGACGATTTTCCTTGTTTTCTATATAAACACGGGGGGACGAAAATAGCGAAAATAGGGACGAAAATAGGGACGTGTACCATTTTTCTTTCCGACACCATTTTTCCACTTGGGGGTGTTACCGATGTGTCTCATATTCTTCACTGGCCAAAGGCTGTTTGTCATTTTAACCACCCCTGACGAAACTGTTATTGTTTTTGCAAACTTCTTTTAATCTTTCTTTAAATACTCTTTGAAAATGTTTTCGGCGGTCTTTTTCGTGAAATTTCAGTATTTTGTCAGAAATTATGACGTCTTTCCTGCCCGCGCCCGCCAACATCCGCGAAGTTGCGGCAGGAGCGATATAAACAGGTCTCTTTTTCTTCATTGTCCTTAATTGAATTTTTTTAAAAAACTTTTCTAAAAAATTGCCAAACCTGCCGCCTAAGATTTTCTCAAAGCTCAACTGCAAAGAGTTTCGCCGAATTTTTATTTTCGGTGAGGAAATGTTTGAAAAAAAATTTGGAAAATCTTTTAGAACCCAATAATTCTCTTTGAGAAAATTTTGATATGCCCCAGCCCTGTCAAATAGCGGCCGAATTTGTAAAACCCAATATTTTAAATAAGTATCCTCTATATAGGCAAACTTTTTTAGATTCAAATTGTCATCGGTGATAAAAAAACTCAAACAAATTCTGTCTTTTATTTTTTCCCCGTGTCTCCAAAGACCCAAAATAAAAAGGGTCAGGGTTGCAAGAAACCTTGTAAGCCAAATTCTTCCCCTTCTTACAATAATAAAAAAATCAATATCGCTTTCGCTTGGCGCATTAAAATAAGCCAAGTCGTTGCAAACAGCCGCCATTTTAACAAAGGGAATGAAACTTAAAATTTTAGTTGCTTTTTTTGCTATTTTTATTTTTCTGACGGCAATTTTTTGCCGAAGAATTCTCTGGCGGATAATTTCTTTTCGTCCTTTTAAAAAATAAAAACCATCAGAATTTTCAATGGCTTTATTTTGTCTTGATTCCCCAACGGATAGGATGCCAGCCTGCATGACTTGCCCGGCCTCAGTGCTACGCAAAACGTTGCAGGCGGACGTCAGCATGTCTGGCGGAAGATTTGAATACTTTTTGATTTCGGCTAAAGTAAGCGGCCAGTTAAAAATATCAAACCAAACAATTGTTTTTAAATCTATTTCTTCTTGTGCGTTTCTCACAATTAATTTCTATTAGTTTCTACAAATTTCTATAAGTTTCTGAAGTTAATGGAAATTTGCTTCGCAAAACTTATAGAAACTTATTGTTATTCCTTCGTTGGTATATCCGAAGATAGGCCTAAAGCTATTCTGCGTCTATCCGCATCAACCAATAAAATCTTAAATTTATATTCTTTCCCAATTTCTATTAGCTCTTTCATCTTTCTTTCTGAGCCAAATTCGGAAATGTGCAAAAGTCCCTGAATATTGCCGGGAAGTTCAACAAAGGCGCCAAAAGGACTAAATTTAATAACCTTGCCCAAAACTATATCACCCTTTTTATATTTTTCTTCTATGGATTTCCAGGGATCTTCTTTTAAGGCTTTCAAAGAGAGAGAGATTTTTGCATTTTCAATGTTAATAATTTTTACTTGAACGCGCTCACCGATTTTCACAATATCTTGAGGGTTTTTGACTAATTTGTAATCCAATTCTGAGATATGAACAAGCCCTTCAAGTTTTTTTTCTTCCGGCGAGTCTGCGGGAAATTTTACAAAGACACCGAAATCAACAATGCTGCCAATTTCTCCCTCAACTATATCTCCGGTCTTGTATTTCTTTAAAATTTCTTTAAGCCTTTCTTGGGCTTCGACCTTTTCTGAAATTATCAATCTTCCTTCTTTTGGCTCCACATCTATTATTTGAACTTGCATATTTTTTCCTAGAAACTTTTTAAGCTCCTCAAAGATTTTTTCTTTATCACCGTCTTTAACCCTTGGATAATGCTCAGGGGATAGTTGAGATACCGGCAAAAAAGCGGGGATGTCATAGATTTCAGCAACTAACCCTCCCCTGTTGGCTTCAGAAATTTTTACCTCAATGAGCTCCTTTTTTTGCATTTTTTCCTGAAGCTTAAGCCAGTTTAAGTCTTTCCCGGCTTGCTTTAAAGAAAGCTCCACATAACCTTTTGGACTTTCCAAATTAATAATTTTGGCAAAAATAGTATCCCCGACTTTTAATTCTTTAAAACCCTGACCAGCTTCTTTGCACTCATCTCCGGATATTGTTCCAATTCCAATGTCTCCAAAATCCAAATAGAGCGATTTTGCGCTTTTTTCAATTATTTTTCCCTCAATTATATCGCCGGCTTTTGGAACGAAAGGAATGAAGGATTTTGTAAACAATCCCCTTATTTTTATTTTTTTGTCTTCTTTAATTTCTTCTGTCATCCTTTTAATCTTTAATTATTTTTCTGTGTTTATCTGTGTTCTTTTTTGTGTTGTTTTGTGTAAAAAACTTTCCAACACAGATACACACAGATTTGAACACCAAACCACACAGATTCTTTGACTTTCTGCTCTATGTAAAGGTTATAACAATCCTTTGATTTTGACAAGGGTTTGTGATAAAATAGAAAGTGAATCATACGAATAAGGATGCGAATTGAATACGAATAATGCTAATATGCGAATTCTTTGGCAATCTCAGGATGGCGGGTTTGTTGAATTCATTCGCATATTTGTTTAATTCGCATATAATTTGCATAATTATTCGTATGGAATCTATGACAATAACCTGGTACGGCCATTCCTGTTTTAAAATTCAAACCAGAAACCCTAAAGAAGAGTTGGTAATTTATATTGACCCATTTGATAAATCAATTGGGCTTCGTCCGCCTTCGGGACAAGGTGATATAGTTTTGGTAACCCACGACCACTACGACCATAACAACATCAAAGCAATAAAAGGAGAGCCTTTTGTAATTGAGGGGCCCGGCGAATATGAAATAAAAGGAATTAACATTCAGGGAATCTCCGCCTTTCACGACGCAGAGGAGGGAAAGGAACGAGGACTATCAACAATTTATGTAATAGAATCTGAGGAAATCAGAATCTGTCATTTAGGAGACCTTGGACAAAAAGAACTCACCGAAGAGCAACTTGATAAATTGGATGGCGTGGATGTTTTAATGATACCGGTCGGGGGAATATTTACAATTTCCGGAGAACGGGCTTCAAGACTCGTAAATCAACTTGAGCCTAAAATAGCAATTCCAATGCACTATAAAATTCCGGGGCTCAATATTAAGCTTGAAGGAATTGATAATTTTTTAAAGGCAATAAAGGGAGGAAAGGTTGAACCTCTAGAAAAATTAGTTATCAAGAAAAAAGAGCTGTCTCAAGAAGAAACAAGGGTGGTGGTAATGAAACCGATATAATCTTGAAATGACAAATTCCTAATTCCTGATTTCTAATGAAAATCTCAACTGATACCAGTACGAATAATGCGGAAATTTTTAATGGGAATCCAGGAAGAATTTAATATTCGCGGATTAGCATTTTTTAATTCGTAGATTAGCATTGGCATTAGACATTTTATTTAAAATTAGAAATTTTATTTTGGGATGTTTGAAAAATTACAGAAAAAATCCGAGAAGACAAAAACAAAAATTTTCTGGGTAGCCCTGATTATTTCAGTTGGTATCATTGGTTTTTTTTGGCTCAGAAATTTGGGGCATTATTTTGAAAACCTGAAAACTGAAAGCGGAAAAATTAAAAAATCCTCAGGGGACATTCTTGAAGATATAAAAAAGGAACTGCCGCCCATTCAGTTAAGGGAAAAGGTTAAACAGCTTGAGGAAACTTCAAGATTAGAAATTGAAGAATTTGAAAAACTTTTTGAAGAAGAGAAACGGACCAAAAAAGAAGGGGATGCTCAACAAAAAAAGAGCCCCGCTCCCAAATAAAGAGCGAATCATACGAATAAGGGTGTGAATTGAATGCGAATAATGCCAATATGCGAATCCGCATATTGGTATAATTTCCATAATCATTCGTATGGAATTTATGCAGAATATTCAAAAAAGAGAAATAACCGAGGAAATGAAAGAGTCCTATATTGACTACGCGATGTCCGTTATTGTCTCAAGGGCGCTGCCTGATGTCAGGGACGGTTTAAAGCCGGTTCATCGAAGAATTTTGTATGCAATGCACGAAGATGGTTTAAAACATGATGCCAAATTTAGAAAATCAGCAATGATTGTTGGCAATACAATGTCAAGATATCATCCTCACGGAGATATAGCAATTTATGACAGTTTGGTTCGAATGGCCCAGGATTTTTCTTTAAGATACCCGCTAGTTCAGGGGCAAGGGAATTTTGGCTCAATAGACGGCGATCCCCCGAGCGCGATGCGCTATTCGGAAGCCAGGCTTTCAAAAATTGGCGAAGAGATATTGAGTGATATTGATAAAAATACAGTTGACTTTCTTGATAATTATGATGAAACCAGAAAAGAGCCGACTGTTTTGCCGTCAAAAATTCCCCAACTTTTACTTAATGGGACTGTTGGAATTGCCGTTGGTATGGCAACAAACATTCCCCCTCACAATCTTTCAGAGCTTTGCGACGGTTTAATTTTTTTGGTCAAAAACCCAAAGTCTACTTGCTTTGACCTTCTCCAGTTTATAAAAGGTCCCGACTTTCCAACCGGGGGTTTTATTTATGACCAGAAAGCAATAGTTGAAGCTTATTCCCAGGGCAAGGGCTCAATAATTATACGGGGCAAAGCAGAAATTATAGAAGCTCAAAAACTCCAGCTCATAATTTCCGAAATTCCTTTTCAGGTTCAAAAATCCGCCCTGGTGGAAAACATTGCTAATTTAGTTAAAGAAAAGAAAATAGACGGCATCCGAGCAATTAGAGACGAATCTAGTAGGGAGGGCATAAGAATAGTTATGGACCTCTCAAGCGGAGCTTTTCCCCAAAAAATCCTAAATCAACTTTATAAATTTACTGATTTGCAAAAACCTTTTTATTTAAACATTTTAGCTTTGGTTGGAGGAATCCAGCCCCAGGTTTTGTCTTTAAAGGATGTCCTCTGGCATTTTATTGAGCATCGCCGAACAGTTATTAAGAGAAGAACGGAATATGATTTATTAAAATCAAAAGAGAGACTCCATATTTTAGAGGGACTGAGAAAAGCTCTTCTAAAAATAGATTTGGTCATAAGGATAATAAAAAAGTCCAAAACGAAGGAAGATGCCGGAATAAACCTGCTTAAGGAATTTAAATTTTCAAAAGCTCAAGCTCAAGCAATTTTGCAGCTGCCTCTGTCAGCTCTGGCCGGGCTTGAACGAAAAAAAATTGAGGAAGAATATTCCAAAAAAGTCAAAGAAATAAAAGAACTTAACAAACTTTTAAAATACCCGAAATTAATTTCCAACAAAATTATCGAAGAGTTTAGGGAAATCCGAGAGGAATACGGCGACCAGCGGAAAACCAAAGTCTTTTCCCAAAAGGTTGACGAAATTTCCGGAGAAGACCTCATTCCCCAGGAAGAAATGCTCATTTCTTTAACCCAGACCGGCTATATCAAAAGAGTTAATCCGAATTCTTACAAAATTCAAAAACGCGGAGGCAAGGGGATTATCGGCATTTCCCAGGAAAGAGAAGATTTTGTTACCCATTTTCTTTCAGCTATGACCCATGATATATTGCTTTTCTTTAGCAACCAGGGCAATATTTTCGAAACCAAAGTTTATGAAATTCCCGAGGCAAATCGGGTATCTCGCGGAAAATCCCTGTTTAACTTCTTGGGATTGAGGCCGGACGAAAAAATTACCGCTATGGTTCCTTTGCGAAAAAAAGAGTCTCAAAAATATTTAGTAATGGTTACCTCTTGTGGTATAATAAAGAAAACGCCACAAGACTCCTTTAAAAACATCCGAAAAACAGGAATTTGTGCAATAAAGCTTCGAAAGAACGACCTTCTTGCTTTTGCCTGGCTCTGCAATGATGGAGATGAAATAATTTTAGTAAGCAAATTTGGGCAATCAATCAGATTTTCCCAGGACTCTTTAAGGCCGATGAGCCGGGGAACTTCCGGAATAAAAGGCATGAACATAAAAGAGGGGGACGAAATTGTGGGGATGGGAATAATCAAAAATAAGCAACAAGGTTTAGAATTGTTAGTGGTGTCGGAAAATGGGTTTGGAAAGAGAACAAAATTAAAAGATTACCGAATTCAAAAAAGAGGAGGTTTGGGAATAAAAACATTTAAGTTAACAAAAAAAACCGGTAATCTTATCTGGGCAAAAGTTTTATCGCAAGATGAAGAAAGTTTAATAGCTGTTTCCCAAAAGGGTCAGGTAATAAGAGTGGATTTAAAAAATATTTCTTTAATGAGAAGGGTTACTCAGGGAGTAAAAATAATGACATTGGGGGAAGGCGATAAGGTGGTTTCAGCCACCTGCGTTTAAAAATTCAAAATGCAAAAATCAAAATGCAAAATGACCCCGAGTAGCAAAAAACAAAGTTCGCTACGGGGCAGGCAAATTAAAATTCAAAATTAATAAATCTTAAAACTTTATTATATTTTGATTTTTGATATTTGATATTTGATTTCATGGAAACGAAGTTTCCGAGAGGTGCCGGGGGCTTTATAAAACCCGAGTTCGTAATCAAAGAATTTGGGATTTTGCTGGAAATGAAAATCGCTGATTTTGGCTGCGGCCACGGATATTTTTCCATTCCCCTGGCAAAAGCTGCCGGAGATAATGGAATAGTTTATGCTATTGATATTCAAAATTCGGCCTTGGGAGCAGTCAGGTCTATGGCAAAAAAAGAAGGCCTTTTAAATATTAAATACATTAAGGGGGATTTAGAAAAAGAAAAAGGCTCCAGGCTGCCCGATGATTCTATGGATTTGGTTTTATTGGCAAATATATTGTATCAGTCACCGGGCAAATCAGAAATTCTAAAAGAAGCTACCCGAGTTTTGAAAAAACAAGGGAGTTTAATAATGGTTGATTGGTCAGAAGATTCTTTTGTCGGACCGCCGAGAAGAACAAGGATTTCCAGAGAAACCGCAAAGAGATTGGCCGAGAGTGAAGGTTTTAGAATAATCAGGGAATTTTCAGCCGGAGAATATCATTATGGCCTGACTATGGCTAAACTAACCTAAAATTTCTAATCTTAATTTTCCAAATCACAAATTCCAAACAAATAATTTCTATTAGTTTCTACAAATTTCAATAAGTTTCAGAAATTTATAGAAACCTGGCTTCGCGAAATTTATGGAAATTTATTGCTTGGCGTTTGGCGCTTGAGATTTTCGTTCAATGTTTGAAAGATTCCATATCATTATTATAGCCGGTGTTTCAATAGTAATAATCTTTGCCCTGCTTTTAATTACCGGGGTAATTCCCGGCTTGAGAACACCGGTTGGACCAAAATACAAACTCGCCATCTGGGGAATTTTTGATGAGCCCAAAGTTTTTGAAGAAATAATTGCTTCTTATCAAAAGAAGCATAAAAATTGCGAAATAAAATATTACAAAAGAGATTATTTAGAATACGAAAAAGACCTCGTTAATGCTCTGGCCAGCGGGGGGGGTCCCGATATTTTTTATTTTCACCACACCTGGCTCCCAAAACACAAAGAAAAAATTTATCCTATGCCCAAAATTATCCCCGGCAAGGAAAAGGAATTCAAATTTATGACGCCTTATGATTTCCAAAATGTTTTTGTTGATGTCGCTTTTAGCGATTTTATTGAAGATGAGACAATTTACGCTCTGCCTATTTATGTTGATACTATGGCTCTTTATTGGAACAAAAGCATATTTGCCAAGGAAAAAATCCCGGAGCCCCCCAAAACCTGGGAGGAATTTATTGAAGTTGTGCCCAAATTAACCAGATTAAACGAAAAAGGAGATATTATCAGAGCGGGAGCGGCAATGGGAACGGCCAAAAACATAAATCGCTCAACCGACATCCTGGCGGCTTTAATGCTCCAAAGCGGCACAGAAATCACCGATAAAGAAAAGCAAAAAGAAGTTTTCAGAAAAGAAATAGAGTTCGGCGAAGAAAGAATTTCTCCCGGGGCCAGAGCTCTTGAGTTTTATACAGACTTTGCCAATCCCCTTAAAAAGGTCTATACCTGGAACAAAAATATGCATTACTCAATTGATTCTTTTTATGTAGAAAAAACCGCGATGATGCTTAATTATTCTCATCATTTGCCAACCCTTCGAGAAAAAGCCGCCCGGCTTGATTTTTCAATCTCTCCTCTGCCCCAGCCAAAAGATATCAGGGTGCCGATAAATTATCCGAATTATTGGGGCTTGACCGTTGGAGCCAACTCAAAATATCCTTTGGCGGCCTGGGAGTTTTTAACCGAGCTTTCCCGAGCTGAAAATATTAAAAGCTATTTGAGGGTTAGCGGTCATCCAACAGCCAGACGCGATTTGATTACCTGGCAAAAAACTGAAAATCCTGAAATTTCAGTATTTTTAGACCAGTCCCTTTCAGCTAAAAGCTGGTACCAGCCGGACAATTTAGCGGTTGACCGAATCTTCGGAGATATGATAGAATTAATAGTAGATGGCCAAAACATTGAAAAAACAATGAAGGCCGCGGCCGAACAACTGTCTTTATTCTTTAAAAAGTAGTATTTTATTATGTTTTCCAAAAGACTTATTTACATTTTGCTAATGGTTTTAACAACGGGAACAACTTTCTTTGCCCTAAAAGAAAGTGTCCTGTCGCTTACATTTGAAGACCCCCTTCAAACCGGAGGCGATATTCAGGTAGTATTGGGTAAAATTTGGAAGTTTTTGTATATGGTGGCATTGGCAATCGTTCCCATAATGGCTATTATTGCCGGCTTTATGTTTATGACAGCCGGCGGGAATCCTGAAAAACTCAAGAAAGCCAAGAACCTTCTTTTATACCTGGCAATCGGCATAGCCATTGTCTTGCTGGCCGGCGGAATTGTTAACCTTATTAAAATGATATTGGGAGTGGAGGGATAGCAATTAGCAATTAGACAATTTAACAATTTATGTAGTCGGAGCTAAACCCAGTAAGACAACTTTGACAAAATTTTCTTTTAGAAAATCTCATTTTGCGGAGCAAGTCAAAGTTGCTCTACTGGGTAAACATTGGCTTTTCGGCTAAAAGGTCGGATAAAAACATTTAAACAAAGAGTTTCTATATAAGTTTCGCGAATCCGCCAGCTGGCCGCCAGCTGACAGGAAGAGCAAATTTCTATTAATTTCTTTTTTAAAAAAGAAATTTATAGAAACTGATAGAAATTCATTGTTTTAAAGAATATATGCGAAAATATATAGTTCCAATTTTATTTTCTGGTCTTCTTTTTGCCCCGTTTGCCATTGGCATTGGTCCCACCCCGGAAGGTCCGCAAGAGCAGGATATAGACATATTAACAATACTTAACAATGTTGTGAACTGGTTCTTTGCCATTTTTCTGATTATTGCCGTTATATTTATTATAATGGGCGCGTTTCAATTTTTGACCGCCGGCGGAGACGCAACTAAAGTCGCTTCAGCCAGAGACAAACTTCTATACGCCGCAATCGGCATAGCGGTGGCGCTGCTTTCAAGAACGATAATCCCTATCGTAAAAATGATAATAGGAATAGATTAAAGAAACTCGGGACTGGAAGCTCGTCATTGGCTTTTTCAAGCGGTTTTTGATTTCCGGCCTGTTTTTTTTGTTGATGGGACAAATGAGAAAAGCGCCGACATTCTTTTGCCAGCGCTTTTAGTTTTCTTTTATTTCATCGTCTCGGACCCCGCCCCTTTCCGAGAAAGGGGCGGGACAAATTCCGACAGCCCTCAATCTTCGGTTGAAGGGCTGGACAAGATAGGCGCAGAAAGCGAGAGACAACCCGGCCTCTTTGTCAAAAGGGGGCTGCCCGAATAGGGCCGAGTCCCCTCCCCTAAAGGATAGGACGAGTGCGCCGCCTTTGAGCAAAACCGCAAAAGTGGTGAGGGGTTAATGCCCCCGTGGT
>Ga0210016_1000235_pt1 | contig 46483 bp, 51 predicted proteins | sample CryGeyCG2014_300_FD_185454 | JGI IMG/M metagenome (GOLD analysis project Ga0210016, IMG submission 185454) | Groundwater microbial communities from aquifer - Crystal Geyser CG02_land_8/20/14_3.00 (SPAdes) (version 2) | ecosystem: Environmental > Aquatic > Deep subsurface > Groundwater | place...
TGGCCGTTCCGCTTTGCGATCCTGCCATCCGGTCGATTTGCGCCCCGGTCGCTTCGATCTTTTGTTCCGTCTGACTTGCCTGAAGTTTTAACGCGCGGTTTTCGTTTTCCAGTTGGTTCAGACGCCGCTCCAGCGTTTGCAGCCGTTCTTCAGTCGTACTTTCCGCCTGTACGGGGCTGATCAGTAAGCCGGTCAGTAAACAAGTAGCTAGGGGGTGGAAAATGGGATGGCATGATTTCATGGGTAATTTTCGATTCACAAGTGGGTTAATTTTTACTGGATCGAATGCTTTTAATTGAGAATGGTTATCATCTTATATGATAATGATTCTCATGCGCAAGATATTTTGTTAAAGTTAAATCAATCTGGAAAATTAAAGCTGAAAGGAAAATCATGGAAAGCGAAGATCTGCGCAATGTCGGACTAAAAGTCACCACGCCGCGTCTGAAGATTTTGAGCCTGCTCGAAAACGCCAGGGAAAAGCACATGACGGCGGAGTCGATTTTTCGCCAATTGGGTGAAAGCGGGGAAGCGATCGGCTTGGCCACCGTCTATCGTGCACTGGCCCAGTTTGAGGCGGCGGGACTGATCACGCGCCATCAGTTCGAGGGCGGGCAGACCGTATTCGAGCTGGAGCGGGGGCCCCACCACGACCATATCGTGTGCGTCCGCTGCGGGCGGGTGGAAGAATTTTTCGACAAGGTGATCGAGGAACGGCAGCGCGAGATTGCCGAGAAACTCGGTTTCACCCTGAGCGACCATGCCTTGACGCTGTATGGTGAGTGCAACAGCAAGAATTGTCCGGGGCGAAAAGGGTAAGCGTGCCGGTCTTTTTCTATTCGGCTATACTTGTCGCAAACATCGCCAAAGGGGAGATTCATGAAGAAGATCGAAGCTATCATCAAACCATTCAAGCTCGATGAAGTGCGCGAAGCACTTTCTGAAATGGGGGTCAGCGGCCTGACCGTCACTGAAGTCAAGGGATTTGGACGGCAGAAGGGGCACACCGAACTCTATCGCGGCGCGGAATACGTGGTGGACTTCTTGCCCAAGATCAAAGTCGAGATCGTGGTCAGCTCTGCCATGCTGGAGACCGCAGTTGATGCCATCGTCAAGGCGGCGCATACCGGCAAGATCGGCGACGGCAAGATATTCATCACTGCCGTCGAACAGGTCATCCGTATCCGTACCGGCGAGACCGACGAGTCGGCGCTGTAGTCCGCTTTGTCGGCACTACCTCGGTCGGTGCCTGCGGCAGAACATCATCCGCGCTGTCGATTCCTATCTTGTCTTCCCGCAGTGGCCGGGGTGAGTTTGGTTTTTTCATGATCTCCCCCTCCCCGGCTAACCCGTTCGGGTCAGTAAAATCGCGCCATTCCCCCCCTTTTGAGTCGGACATTTTTTGCCTTGGTTGTGTAGCATCCGGCTGGCTTGCAGGCTGAGTCTTGCGAGCATCTAACGGGAGGAATAAAAATGAACCTGGATATCACAACACTGCTCAATCTTTTTGCCATATTGATCATGTTCTACTGCCTGTATCTGGTGTTGTCGCTGAAATCCAGCATTCCCGGCGGAATGATAGGCAAGCGCTGGAACTTTCTCACCATGCTGGTGGTGTTATTCAGCATCGGTTATCTGGCCACCCCTTTTTTCGATCGGATTCCGGCAGAAACCCTGCGTTTGGTCGTTTCCGCCATCTTTGTTTTTGGAGCTATCTATGTGGTGGTTACGGTCCGTCTTATTTACAACATTATTCGCGAACTGACCGAGTAAGCGTAAATGACACTGCGCGCAGACTTGGTGCTATTCCGTACGCAAAAAGGGGAAGATATCCTGCTCAGCCATGGGCGTGAGATATCCACCAATCAGCGCCGCGCATTACTGGTGGTGAATGGCAAGACCGGCATTGCCGAGCTGGCCAAAACCGCGTTCTGGGTTACCGATATGACGGTGACGCTGCAAGAGTTGTTGGCGCTAGGGCTGGTCAGCGACTCCTCTTCGGCATCGGACATACCGGGCAGCCCGGCTTCTGCTGCAAGTCAAATGACGAAAGTCAGGCTTGCCGCCTTGGCGAGGGAATTGCTCGGCGACAGCGCGGAACGCATCATCAAAAAAGTGGAGGAAGCCGAGGATACGCCGGAAGCGCTGGAACAGGTTTTGGCAGGTTGCAAGAAGCTGATCAAATTGACCATCAGCGAGGAAATGGCAGACACTTTTTTGCAGCGAGGACTGAAACTGCTCGGTAAATAGCCGCCGCAGCGGGGGCTGATTGCTGTGCCTATAGCCGCTGCCGCTCGTTCACGCCCGGGGCGGGGCAACTTTCAGCAACACCCGTACGGCGCCACCGCCCCCGGCATTCGCCGGGGCATCGCAAAACGCCAGCACCTGCGCATGTTGTGCCAGCCAGTGGCGGGTACGGACTTTCAATATGCCCTCGCGTCCCTCGCTGCGCCAGCCCTTGCCGTGAATCACCATGACACAGCGCAAACCGCGCCCTGTCGCCTGATGCAAAAATCCCTCCAGTAATTTTCTGGCTTCGTCGCTGTTGAGTCCGTGCAGGTCGATTTCGTCCTGCGGCGGCCATGCGCCGCGCCGCAGTTTGCGCAGGGTCATGCGGTTGAGGCCGTCGCGCAGAAACTCATCAAGGGCGCAGTCCCCCGCGCCATGGTCGGACAGCGTGTCGGGGATGGGCGGGGAGGGAGGAAAAGGTTGATGTACCTTGACCGGCTTGGGAGCGGGGGTGAAGCGCTCGCAAGGTTTGAGCGGAGTGACGTCTTTTACCGCTTCGCGGAAAACGTCCGCATCCGGTACAAGCTTATTCCGGTGGCTCATTTGATTGATGGTCCACGAAAGACACGAAACTTATGGAATTCATCCGGCACCTGCCAAGGCTGATTGGCTCGTTCGCGTTGCTCGTGATTTTCGTGGACTGTGCGGTTAACTCAAGCGAGTGACGCCAGGTACTTGTCCGCATCCAGCGCCGCCATGCAGCCGGTGGCCGCACTGGTGCAGGCCTGGCGATAGATGTGGTCCTGCACATCGCCGGCGGCGAACACGCCGGGAATGCTGGTCTGGGTAGCGTTGCCGTTACGGCCGCCCTGGGTGACGAGGTAACCGTTTTCCATTTCCAACTGACCGGCGAAGATGTCGGTGTTGGGTTTGTGCCCGATGGCGATGAATACGCCATCCACTTTAATGTCCTGCGTGGCACCGTTCTGCACATTTTTCAGGCGCGCGCCGGTAACGCCGCTGTCGTCGCCCAGCACCTCGTCCAGCACCTGGTGCAGTTGCAGGGTGATCTTGCCTTCTTTCACTTTCTCCATCAGATGATCGATCATGATGCCTTCGGCGCGGAAGGTGTCGCGGCGGTGCACCAGGGTGACATGGCTGGCGATGTTGGCCAGGTACAGCGCTTCCTCCACGGCGGTGTTGCCGCCGCCGATGACGGCCACCGGCTTATTGCGGTAGAAGAATCCGTCGCAGGTGGCACAACCGGACACGCCTTTGCCCATGAATGCTTCTTCCGAAGGCAGGCCGAGATATTGGGCCGAGGCGCCGGTGCAGATGATCAGTGCATCGCAGGTGTAGGTTCCCGCATCACCGATCAGGGTGAACGGTTGCTGCTGCAGTTTGGCGGTGTGGATGTGGTCGAAGAGGATCTCGGTGTTAAAGCGCTCGGCGTGTTGCTGGAAGCGCTGCATCAGTTCCGGCCCTTGCACGCCGTTCACATCGGCCGGCCAGTTATCCACTTCGGTAGTGGTCATCAGTTGTCCGCCCTGTGCCATGCCGGTAATCAGCACCGGCTTCAGGTTGGCGCGTGCGGCATACACGGCGGCGGTGTAACCGGCTGGGCCGGAACCTAGAATAAGGAGGCGATGGTGTTGCGCGATTTTTTCCATGATTTTGATAGGGGATTGTGCGGGTTGGCGATGCCGAAATTTAACAGTGAGCGGCGAGACTGTCGAGTAAAATGCGCGCGCCATGAAGATATTTATCCCGTTTTTCCTGTTGTTCGCCACCTTATCCGTTCACGCCGCCGAGTTGCCCGGAATTCCCGCCTTCATCGACGAGATGGTGGCGCGCCACCAGTTCAAGCGGGCAGAGCTGGTGCGGGTGTTTCGCCGCGCCGAGCAGCGACCGGATGTGATCGAGGCGATCAGCAAGCCCGCCACGCTTAAACCGTGGCCGGAATACCGTGCCAACTTTGTCAACCGCGAGCGGATCGAAGGCGGACTCAAGTTCTGGCAGAAAAACGGGGCGGCCCTGACGCGGGCGCAGCGCGAGTTTGGGGTGCCGGCGGAATATATCGTCGCCATCATCGGGGTGGAAACCTTGTATGGGCGCAACACCGGCGGCTATCGCGCGCTGGATGCGCTGACTACGCTGGCCTTCAACTATCCGCGGCGTGCGGATTTCTTTCGTGTCGAACTGGAACAGTTCCTGTTGCTGGCGCGCGAGCAGGACTTTAATCTGCTCGAAATCAACAGCTCCTATGCGGGGGCGCTCGGCATCCCGCAATTCATGCCGAGCAACTTTCGCAAATACGCGCTCGATTACAACGGCAACGGCAAAGTGGACATCCTGCATGAAGCGGCAGATGCCATCGGCAGTGTGGCGAATTATTTCAAGCACTACGGTTGGCGCAGCGGCGAGCCGGTGGCGCTGTTGGCCAGCGTAGCCGACGCGCAGCGGCTGGGTGTCATGACCGAGGTGAGCCCGCTGCTGGGATGGCGTACCGATGCAGGGGTTACGCCGGCGCTGAAAACGGATGACGTGTTGCCGCCGGCCTGGCTGCTGGACCTGACGCTGGAGAACGGCAAGGAATACTGGCTGGCGTTCGAAAACTTCGATGTCATCATGCGTTACAACATCAGCAGTTTTTACGCGCTGTCGGTGCACCAATTGGCGCAGGCGCTGCGCGACGGGCGGCGCTGATCAGCGGATGCGGCGCGCGCCGTTGTAGCGTGTCTTCCAGTAATCGAGAGACATCCGTTCCACCCGAATGCGTTCGCCGCTCTTCGGTGCATGGACGAACTTACCGTCGCCGATATACAAGCCGACATGCGAATTGGGGCGGCGCTGGGTGTTGTAGAACACCAGGTCACCGGGGCGCAGTTGATCCCGGTCAAGGGCGATGCCAACGCGGCTGATCTGGTTGCTGGTGCGCGGCAAACGGATGGCGAGCGTCTCGGCATAGACGTGCCGTACATACCCGCTGCAATCGAATCCGGTGCCGGCGCTGTTGCCGCCGTAGCGGTAGGGCGTGTCGGCCAGGCTCATGGCATACATCACCAACTCGTTCATCTGTGCGGCGGATGCCTCGCTCTGGCGTGCCGGTGCGTTGCCGCAGGCAGCCAAGGTGGCGAGCAGAAGCAGGCTGGCGATTTTTTTCATGGTTTGGATTGTGGCCATTGGTGCTGCAATTATACGGCGCTGCGCGGTTGCGCATAAATCGCGCCTGTCTTGTCCCCGCGCGGCGTAACTCAAGTAGAATCATGCCCTCGATTTTCGACAACAACCCAATTTGGAACGGAGCCCGCGATGAGTTTTACCGAAAATGATGTGCAGAACGCGTTGAAAAACCTGACCGACCCCAATACGAAGAAAGATTTTGTGAGCGGTAAATCGGTCAAGAACATCAAGATTGGCGGCAATGATGTGTCGCTGGATATCCTGCTGGGTTATCCGGCGAAAAGTGTGTGGGGAGAGATCAAGACGGCGGTCGAGGCGCACCTCAAATCGGCATTGCCCGGGGTCGGCAAGGTTGAGGCGAACGTTGCCAGCAAGGTCGTGCCGCATGCGGTGCAGCGCGGGGTGAAGCTGGTGGACGGGGTGAAGAACATCATCGCCGTGGCATCCGGCAAGGGCGGCGTGGGAAAATCCACCACGGCGGTCAATCTGGCCCTGGCGCTGGCCGCCGAAGGCGCGCGTGTCGGGGTGCTCGATGCCGATATCTACGGCCCCTCGCAACCGACCATGCTCGGTATCAGCGGCAATCCGGATTCCACCGACGGCAAGAGCATGCAGCCGATGAGCAACCACGGCTTGCAGGTCATGTCGATCGGTTTCCTCATCGATGCCGACACGCCGATGGTGTGGCGCGGTCCGATGGTGACGCAGGCGCTGGAACAGTTGTTGCACCAGACCCGCTGGGACAACCTCGATTATCTGGTGGTGGATCTGCCGCCGGGCACCGGCGACGTGCAGCTTACCCTGGCGCAGAAAGTGCCGGTCACCGGCGCGGTGATCGTAACCACGCCGCAGGACATCGCACTGATGGATGCGCGCAAGGGACTCAAGATGTTCGAGAAGGTCGATGTGAAAATTCTCGGCATCGTGGAGAATATGAGCACCCATATCTGCTCGCAATGCGGCCACGAGGAACACATCTTCGGTGCTGGCGGCGGGGAGAAGATGTGTGCCGACCACAACACGGAATTCCTCGGCAGCCTGCCGCTGGATATTCATATCCGCGAACAGGCGGATTCCGGCAAGCCCACCGTGGTGGCCGATCCGGACGGAAAACTCAGCAAGGTCTATAAACAGATCGCGCGCCGCGTGGCGGTGAAGATCGCCGACATGGCACAGGATCACAGCGCGGCCTTCCCCAAGATCGTGGTGCAAAACACCTGATGCGGATTCTGGTCAGCAACGACGACGGCTATTTCGCTCCCGGCCTGGCCTGTCTGGCGCAGCATCTGTCCGCCCTGGGCGAGGTGACGGTGGTGGCGCCGGAGCGCGACCGTAGCGGGGCGAGCAACTCGCTGACGCTGAACCGTCCGCTCAACCTGCGCCGCGCGGCAAGCGGTTTTTATTATGTGGACGGCACCCCGACCGACTGCGTGCACCTGGCGGTGAGCGGGATGCTGGACATCCAGCCCGATCTCATCGTGTCCGGCATCAATTCCGGCGCCAACATGGGGGACGACACAATTTATTCCGGCACCGTGGCGGCGGCGACCGAGGGTTTTCTGCTGGGCGTGCCATCCATCGCGGTTTCCCTGATCGGGCATGAGGAAAGGCATTATGAAACCGCCGCGCGCGTGGCGGTGGAACTGGTGCGGCGCTTTCAATGCCTGCCCCATCCTCAGCCGTGGCTGCTGAATGTGAATGTGCCGGATGTGCCTTACGTCGAGTTGCAGGGGATGGAAGTGACCCGTCTGGGCAAACGGCACAAGGCGGAGCCGGTGATTAAATCGACCAATCCGCACGGCCAGCCAATCTACTGGGTCGGCCCGGTGGGCAAGGCGCAGGATGCGGGAGAGGGCACCGATTTTGCCGCGACGGCGCAGGGAAAAGTCTCGATCACACCGTTGCAGATCGACCTGACCCAGTACAGCCAGATGGACGCGGTGCGCGCCTGGATGGGGGCGGCATGAATCTGCAGCACGCCGGCATCGGCATGACCTCGGCGCGCACGCGCGGGCGCATGATCGAGCGGCTGCGCACCAAGGGTATCCGCGACGAGGCGGTGCTGGCGGCGATCGGCAATGTGCCGCGCCATCTGTTCGTGGATGAGGCATTGGCCGGGCGTGCCTACGACGATGTCGCGTTGCCGATCAATTACGGCCAGACCATCTCGCAGCCTTACATTGTCGCGCGCATGATCGAAGTATTGCGCAACGGCAGGCAATTGGGGCGGGTGCTGGAGATCGGCACCGGCTGCGGCTACCAGGCGGCGGTGCTGGCCCAGGTGGCGAAAGAAGTCTATAGCGTGGAGCGCATCCAGCCGTTGCACGAACGCGCGCGCAAACTGCTGCGCGAACTGAAAGTGCGCAACGTGATCCTGCGCTATGCCGATGGCAGCACCGGTCTGGCCGATGTCGCTCCCTTTGACGGCATCATCATGGCGTGCGCCGCGCCGGTCTTGCTCGATGCACTGAAGGAGCAGCTAGCGATTGGCGGCCGTATGGTGTTGCCGCTTGGCACCGCCGAACAATTTCTTTATCTGGTCGAGCGCACGGAAAAGGGCTTTCGCGAGACCCGGCTGGATGCGGTAAAGTTCGTTCCCCTGATGGGCGGGAAGCAATGAACGCAACCACAAAAATCCTGCTGTTCACGCTCGTCCTTGCCTTGAGCGCATGTGGCACCCCGCGCGCCGGTGGCAAGAAAGCGCCGGTGGTCGAGTATGGCGATACCCGCCGCGCCGCCGAGGTGAGCGCGACGCACTACACCACCAAACACCACACCGTGCAGGCGGGCGAGACGCTATACAGCATCGCCTTCGAGGACGGGCTGGATTACCCGGAAGTGGCGGAATACAACGGCCTCAAAGACCCGACGGCGATCCGGATCGGGCAGGTGCTGGAATTGCGCATCCCGCTCGACGACGGCACGGTGGACGAACTGCCGCCACCCCAGGTTGTCCGTGCGCGGCCCAAAATAGGCGAGACCAAACGCCAGCCGAAGGTGGGTCGCCTGCTGTATTCGGCAAAAGCGCTGGCCAGGGCGGAAGGGATACAGGACGGGCGCGAGGCGGCGGCGGAACCGCCGGTGGCCGCCGCGGCACCAGGCGGGGATGATTCTGCCGATGCGCTGGAATGGCGCATGCCCAGCCGCGGCAAGCTGATCGCCGGATTTTCCAAAAGCGCCAACCGCAAAGGGGTGGATTTTGGCGGCACGCGCGGGCAGAAAGTCACCGCCAGCGCGGCCGGCAAAGTGGTGTACGCGGGCAGCGGCCTGCGCGGCTATGGCAAACTGGTCATCATCAAACACAACGCCATCTACCTCAGCGCCTACGCGCACAACGACCGGATCGTGGTGAAGGAAGGGCAGAACGTGCGCCAGGGACAGAAGATTGCGGAGATGGGCGATACCGATGCCGACCGGGTCAAGCTGCATTTCGAAATCCGAAAGCAAGGCAAACCGGTCGATCCGGCGCGTTATTTGCCGCTGGTGAAATCTTGAACAGTGTGGGAAATTCCCTCCTGACAACGGCCAACCACAGCCGCAACAGCGCCGGACTGCGTTATGTCTATCCGGTCGTCTCGCGCCGCGCCGGCGGCGTCTCCATCGGCATCAACCTCAACCCCGACAATGCCTGCAACTGGCGCTGCATCTACTGCCAGGTGCCCGACCTCGTTCGCGGCAGCGCGCCGCCGATTGATTTGGTTCTGCTGGAAAAAGAACTGCGCGGCTTCCTGCACGAAATGCAGCACGGCGACTTTATGCAGCGCGTGCCGCCAGAGGCGCGCCGCCTCAACGACATCGCGCTGTCCGGAAACGGCGAGCCGACCAGCGCGCGGGAATTCAATGATGTCATCGAACTCATCGCCAAGCTGAAACCCGCCGATCTCAAACTGGTGCTCATCACCAACGGCAGCCTAATCCAGCGCGACAGCGTGCAGCAAGGATTGCGCCGCCTGGCGCAACTGAACGGCGAAGTCTGGTTCAAGCTGGATCGCGCCAGCGAAGCGGGCATGGCGTTGGTCAACGACACCAAGACCACGCCGGCGGCAGTGCGCAGGAATCTGGCCGCCGCCATCGCCTGTTGCCCCAACACCTGGCTGCAAACCTGCTGGTTCGCGCTGGACGACATTCCACCGGGCAAGCAGGATGAGGACGACTATCTGGACTTCCTGCGCGGCTTGTTGCAGGACGGCATCAAGCCACAGGGCATTCTGCTGTACGGCCTGGCGCGGCCTTCCCTGCAAGCCGAGGCGCCACGCCTGTCGGCCTTGTCGCCAGAGCAGATGGAAGCGTTCGCCACCCGCATTCGCGAGGTGGGGGTTGGGGTACGGGTGGCGCTTTAACGTGAAAAACAGGGCAGGAGCGGCTTCAGCCACGAAGGATAATTTCGCGGCTGGGGCCGCTCCTGCAACAGAATGCCTTCTTCACCGGTTGTTTCATCATCAGGGGCGGCTCTGCGCCATACCCGTTAGGCGTTGGGCTAAAGTTCAGCCGGGTGATGCCGATAAACACCAGTCTCGCATGATCTGGCCGGTAATTATTTTGCGCGCAACAATTTTCGTGAAGGGGATCAAGTTATGTCTCAATCTGGACACGATGGCGCCGAACTGCAATGATGGCCGCAATCTGTCTCTGCGAGACGCCCATGAACTTTGACCGTATGGGTCAACATCTTCGCCACCCCGGGTGCTTGCCGTGTTCGCGGCGGGGCTCGCGCTGACGGCGCTGGCGTATTCCGTTTCGGCCGGTTGGATCGAGCAGAAACTGGAGGAGGAATTCGGGCGTATATCCCGCCGGACTGCTTCTTCGCTGCAACAGCAAATCAATCCCCACCAGGAAGCGCTGTGCGGGAGGCAAGGGCTGTTCATGGCTTACGACTAGGTGACGCGCGCGGATTTTCGCGCCTAGGTCAAACTGCTCAACCGGTAGGCACGCTATCCCGACGTGCTGGATTTCCACCTCGCCCGGCAAGTCATCGCGCGCGCGTCGTGCCGGTCGACGCAGCGGTTGATTACGCTTCCTGGGCTACATTTATCCCGACGCCCGCGCGGCGGTGGAGAACAGTCAACGCCATCCTTGAGACAATACCGTGCTTCGGTTACAATGCGCGCCCCGTTGATCCGGCAGGTGCCGGGAGACGGTAATCCACACACTCGTTCATGTTGGGGTGTCCCTTGATTCATGTAAGGGATCAGGCTGACGGGTGGAAGACTTAACCCTTAACGATTGGAGTAATACATGGCAACAGTCACAATGCGTCAAATGCTGGAAGCGGGTGTCCATTTCGGTCACCAGACCCGTTTCTGGAATCCCAAGATGGCCCCGTTTATCTTTGGCCATCGCAACAAGATTCATATCGTCAACCTGGAAAAGACCGTCGTGATGTTCAACGACGCGCTGAAGGAAGCGCGCAAGATCGCGGCGAAAAAAGGCACGATCCTGTTCGTCGCAACCAAGCGCCAGGCACGCGAGATCATCCGCGAAGAAGCCATCCGTTGCGGCATGCCTTTCGTCGATCACCGTTGGCTCGGCGGCATGCTGACCAATTTCAAAACCGTGCAGACCTCGATCAAGCGCCTGAAGGAACTGGAAGCGATGATCGAAGACGGCAGCATTGACAAGGTTTCCAAGAAGGAAGGCCTGATGTTCCGTCGCGAACTGGAAAAGCTGGAGCGCAGCCTGGGCGGGATCAAGGACCTGCAGGGCCTGCCCGATGCGATGTTCGTGATCGACGTCGGTTATCAGAAAGGCGCGGTCACCGAAGCGAACAAGCTGGGCATCCCGGTCATCGGCGTGGTGGATACCAACCACAATCCGGAAGGCGTGGATTTCGTGATTCCCGGCAACGATGACTCCAGCCAGGCGATCCGCCTGTATGCGCGCGGCATGGCCGATGCGATCCTGGAAGGACGCGAACAGCCGGTGACCGAGTTGGTCGAGCAATTGGCGGAAAGCGCTGCCGCGTAAGCTGCCTTCCCGCAACAAGGGGGCGCAAGCCCCCTTTTTTGTAAGCTGAATTCTGTAGAAACCTGAGGAGTGGGAAATGGCTGAAATCACCGCAAGTATGGTGAAGGAACTGCGCGAGGCGACCGGCCTCGGCATGATGGAATGCAAAAAGGCGCTGGTGGAAACCGGCGGCGACGCCAAGGCGGCGGAAGAGTTGCTGCGCATCAAGAGCGGCGCCAAGGCGAGCAAGGCGGCTTCGCGCGTGACGGCGGAAGGGGTGATCGGTTCGTATCTGAGCGCCGACAGCAAGACCGGCGCGGTGGCGGAAGTGAACTGCGAGACCGACTTCGTGGCCAAGAACGATGACTTCATGGCATTCGCCAAAAATGTCGCCGAAACGGTGGCGAAGAACGATCCGGCGGATATCGACGCCTTGCTGGGCATGAAGCTGGTGAATGGTGTCGGTACCGCGGAAGAGGATCGCAAGGCCCTGGTGATGAAGCTGGGCGAGAACCTGACGGTGCGCCGTTTTGAACGCTATGCGACGACCACCGGCAAGCTGGCCACTTATTTGCACGGCAACAAGATCGGTGTGATGGTTAATTACACCGGCGGCGATGACACAATGGGCAAGGACCTGGCCATGCACATCGCGGCCTCAAAGCCGAAGTCGGTGGATGCGTCCGGGGTGAATCCGGAAGACATCGCCACCGAGCGCCGCATTGCCATCGAGAAAGCGCGCGAAGGCGGCAAGCCGGAAGCGATGCTGGAGAAGATCGCCGAGGGCACGGTGCAGAAATTCCTGCGCGAAGTCACGCTGCTGGGCCAGGTGTTCGTCAAGGCCGAGGATGGGAAGCAGACCATCGAACAATTACTGAAGAGCAAGGGCGCTTCGGTCTGCGCGTTCCAGATGTTCATCGTCGGTGAAGGCATCGAGAAGAAGGTCGAAGACTACGCGGCTGAAGTGGCTGCCGCGGCCGCTGCGGCCAACAAATAAGAAAGGCAACCATGTCCGCCCCGGCCTACCAGCGCATCCTGCTTAAACTTTCCGGCGAAGCCCTGATGGGCGATGACAGCTACGGTATCAACCGTGTGGTCATCGAACGCATCGTGGCGGAGATCAGGGAAGTGACCGAGTTGGGTGTCGAAGTGGCGATGGTGATCGGCGGCGGCAATATCTTTCGCGGGGTGGCGCCTGCCGCAGCCGGAATGGACCGCGCCACCGCCGACTACATGGGCATGCTGGCCACAGTGATGAATTCGATGGCCTTGCAGGATGCGATGACCCGGGCGGGAGTGGAGTGCCGGGTGCAATCGGCCTTGAATCTGGAGCAGGTGGCCGAGCCGTTCATCCGCGGCAAGGCGCTGCGCTACCTGGAAGACGGCAAGGTGGTGATCTTTGCCGCCGGGATCGGCAGTCCGTTCTTCACCACCGACACTGCCGCAGCCTTGCGCGGAGTGGAGATGTCGGCCAACGTGGTGATCAAGGCGACCAAGGTGGACGGGATTTACACGGATGATCCTAAGAAGAATCCGGATGCAATCCGCTATCAGAGCCTGAGCTTTGACGAGGCGATCAGCAAAAATCTGAAGGTGATGGATGCGACCGCGCTGACCCTGTGCCGCGACCAGAAACTGCCGATCATCGTGTTCAGCATCTTCAAGCCGGGTGCACTGAAGCGCGTGGTGATGGGCGAGGGTGAAGGAACCTTGGTACGCGTGGAATAAATTAAAACGCGCGCAGCGACTTTTTGCTCCCTCTCCCGCCTGGGGAGGGTTGGAGTGAAGGGAGGGTCGTGGCGTGTTTCATTATCAGAAGCAGCATTATCGCCATGACCGTTAGGAGCGAAGCATGATCGCTGATATCAAAAAAAGCGTTGAACAAAAGATGCAAAAGTCGCTGGAGGCGCTAAAAGTCGACCTTGGCAAGATTCGCACCGGGCGCGCGCACACCGGATTGCTGGATCACGTTATGGTGGATTACTACGGCAACCCGACCCCGGTCAACCAGGTGGCGAACGTGACCCTGACCGATGCGCGCACCATTGGCGTCCAGCCTTATGAAAAGAATATGGCCGGTCCGATCGAAAAAGCGATCCGCGATTGCGATCTGGGACTGAATCCGGCCACCAACGGCGAACTGATCCGCGTGCCGATGCCGATGCTGACCGAAGAGCGCCGGCGCGACCTGATCAAGGTGGTCAAAAGCGAGGGCGAGGATGCCAAGATCGCGGTGCGCAACATCCGCCGCGATGCCAACGAGCAATTAAAAAAGTTGCTCAAGGACAAGGAGGTCGGCGAAGACGATGAGCGCCGCGCACAGGATGACGTGCAGAAACTCACCGACCGTTTTGTGGCGGAAATAGATAAAGCCCTGCAGGCCAAAGAAACCGACCTGATGGCGGTCTAACTCAGACTGCCGACCATGGCACTGCCATTCTTCAGCTCCACCCGCAGCATCCCCGACATCACCGCGGTGCCGCGTCACATTGCCATCATCATGGACGGCAACGGGCGCTGGGCGAAACAGCGTTTCATGCCGCGCGTGATGGGGCATCAGCGCGGCGTGGAGACAGTGCGCGAAGTGGTCAGGGCGTGCCGCGAACTGGGAGTGGAATATCTGACCCTGTTCGCCTTCAGCAGCGAGAACTGGCGCCGTCCTGCCGCCGAGGTGTCCTTTCTGATGCAGTTATTCCTGAAGATGCTGGAGCGCGAAGTCGGTAAATTGCACGAGAACAACATCTGCCTGAAAGTCATCGGCGACCGCAGTCGCTTCGACGCGCCACTGGTGCGCCATATCGAGCAGGCCGAGCAACTCACTGCCGCCAACAGCGGCCTGACCCTGACCATTGCCGCCAACTATGGCGGGCGCTGGGACATCATGCAGGCCATGCACGTCCTGAGTCAGGCGCATCCGGACCGAGCCGCCGCCTTCGAAGAAGAGGAGCTGGCGCCCTATCTCTCCATGCACTACGCGCCGGAGCCGGACCTGTTCATCCGCACCGGCGGCGAGCAGCGCATCAGCAACTTCCTGCTTTGGCAACTGGCCTACACCGAGCTGTATTTCACCGATATCCTGTGGCCGGCTTTCGACCGCGCCGCGCTGAAGGCGGCAATCAAATCCTACCAGAAACGCGAACGCCGCTTCGGCCGCACCAGCGAACAATTGAGAGGGGAGCCCGGTGCTTAAATCCCGCGTGCTGACGGCCGCCGTTCTGTTGGCATTGCTGCTGGCCGCCCTGTTCTGGCTGCCGCCGTTGGCCTGGTCGCTGCTGGTTGCTGCCATGGTGATGCAGGGCGCAGTGGAATGGTCGCATCTGTCCCGTTTGCAAGGCCGCCAAGCCTGGTTGTATTTGGGCGCGACCCTGCTGCTGATGCTCGGTTTGTTGTGGCTTGATGCCGGTATCAGCGCGCAGCAAAGCCAATATGTTCATCTGTTTTTTTATTTACTCGCCGCGTTGCTGTGGCTGGTGGTGGTGCCGGCCTGGCTGATGAGCGGGGTCAAAGTCACCCAGCCGGGGTTGATGATGACGGTGGGCTGGATGGTGCTGATCCCGACCGGGCTGGCGATGATCGACCTGCGCGCCGCCGCCCCGGCGCCGTGGATGTTGCTGTTTGTGATGGGACTGGTGTGGGTGGCCGACAGCGCGGCTTATTTTGCCGGGCGCAAATATGGCAAGACCAAACTGGCGCCCAGCATCAGCCCGGGCAAGACTTGGGAAGGCGTGGCGGGGGCAATCCTTGGCGTATCGGTTTATGTGGCGCTGGTCTGGACTTTCAGCGCCGAATTTTCCCGCCTGCAAGTTTTGCCCGCGCTGATCCTGACCGCCTGGTGGTGGGTGGTGTTGGCGGTGCTGGGTGACCTGTTTGAATCGGCGATCAAACGCCAGGCGGGGGTCAAGGACAGCGGCGCGCTGCTGCCGGGGCATGGCGGTTTGCTCGATCGCATCGATGCGCTGACTTCGACTCTGCCGCTGGCGGCGCTGGCGCTGCTGTTTCAGGGAATCAATTAGTGCAGAACATCACGATACTCGGCTCCACCGGCAGCATCGGCAAAAGCACGCTGGACGTCGTGGCGCGCCATCCCGGTGAATATCAGATCATCGCCCTCACCGCGCAACAGCAGGACGAACTGCTGTTCGAGCAGTGCCAATGTTTTCATCCGCGCTATGCCGTGCTGCTCGACGAGGCTGCCGCCGAGCGCCTGCGCGCGCGGTTGCTGGCGGCCGGACTGGATACCGAGGTGCTGTGCGGTGCTGAGGCATTGGTACGCGTGGCGATCCTGCCTGAAGTCGATGCGGTGATGGCCGCCATTGTTGGTGCGGCCGGCATGCCGCCCACGCTGGCTGCGGCGCAGGCCGGCAAGAAAATCCTGCTGGCCAACAAGGAGACCCTGGTGCTGGCCGGCCATCTCTTCATGGAAGCGGTGCACCGCAGCGGTTCCGTGCTGCTGCCCATCGACAGCGAACACAATGCCATCTTCCAGTCGTTGCCGCGCGCTTATGCGGGCGACATGCGGGCCAGCGGCGTGGCAAAGATTTTGCTCACCGCGTCCGGCGGCCCGTTCCGCAACACGCCCCTGGCCGAGCTGGAGCAGGTCACGCCGGAGCAGGCTTGCGCGCATCCCAACTGGAGCATGGGACGCAAGATCTCGGTCGATTCCGCCAGCATGATGAACAAGGGGCTGGAGGTGATCGAGGCGCACTGGCTGTTCAATGCGCCCGCCGACGCGATTCAGATCGTGGTGCATCCGCAGAGCGTGATCCACTCGCTGGTGCAATACGTCGATGGCTCGGTGCTGGCGCAACTGGGCAACCCCGACATGCGCACGCCGATCGCCTACGCGCTGGCCTGGCCGCAACGGATCGATTCCGGGGTTGCTCCGCTTGATCTTTTTCAGATTGCCCGCCTCGATTTCAGCGCGCCGGATTTTGCCCGTTTCCCCTGTCTGGCGTTGGCTTATCAGGCCCTGCGCGCAGGCGGCACGGTGCCGGCTTTGCTGAATGCGGCGAACGAGGTCGCGGTCGCCGCGTTCCTCGAACGGCGCATCGCATTCCTCGATATTCCGCGTTTGATTGATGACGTGATGGGACGGGTGGTGCGTGCCGAAGTGAATGAATTGCAGGATGTGCTGGAGGCCGATGCCGCCGCACGCCGCGCGGCGCAGGAATGGATCGCGCAATGAAATTTAGAACAATTTGCCACAGAGAACACAGAGTACACAGGGGAGCCGGCGATTCTCTCTGTGGTCTCTGCTGCTTGAAGTCTGGATATTTTTGAATATGACAACGTTGCTCGCGTTCATCGTTGCGATTGTCGTGCTGGTAGTGTTCCACGAGCTGGGACACTACGCCGTCGCGCGCTGGTGCGGGGTGAAGGTGCTGCGTTTTTCGGTCGGTTTCGGCCGCGTGCTGTACAGCAAACGTTTTGGCAACAGCGAAACGGAATGGGCACTTTCCGCCATTCCGCTCGGCGGCTACGTCAAGATGCTGGACGAACGCGAGGGCGAGGTGGCGCCCGCGGATTTGCCGCGCGCGTTCAATCGCCAACCGGTGCTGCGGCGCATGGCCATCGTGGTGGCCGGGCCAATCGCCAATCTGTTGCTGGCGGTGCTGTTGTACTGGGCCTTGTTCATTTATGGCGTGCCGGGCGTCAAGCCGGTGGTGGGCGAGATCAGGCCGGGTACTCCGGCGGCGGTAGCGCAGTTGCAGGAACAGGACACGATACTTTCCATCGACGGCGTGGCCGTGGCCAGCTGGCAGGATGCGCGCTGGCGCCTGCTTGATTTAGTGTTGCAGGGTCGGCAGACGCAACTTGAAATCAGTTCTGCGGTCGGCAGGAAAGCCTTGCGCACCCTCCATCTGACCAATCTGACGGCAGCCGATCTGGACGGTGATTTCATGGCTAAACTCGGCCTGTATCCGTATCAGCCGCCGGTGTATCCGGTCATCGGCAAACTGGTGGCCGACGGTGCGGGGCAGCGTGGCGGCCTGCGCGAGGGTGATCGCATCCTGCGGGTGGAGGGCGAGCCCATGTCTTACTGGCGCGATTGGGTCGAGGTCATCCGCGCCCATCCGCGCGAGGTTTTGCGGGTCGAGATCGAGCGCGATGGCGCGCTGTTGCAGGTGGCGATCACGCCGGACAGCGTGGAGGAAAGCGGCGCGCAGATCGGGCGTATCGGCGCCGCGCCGCAGATCGACCGCGCGGTGTTTGATGCCATGCTGATCGAGGTGAGTTATCCGCCGCTGCGCGCGATGGCAGCGGCAATGGATAAAACCTGGGAAACCTCGGTCATCAGTCTCAAGATGATGGCGAAGATGGTGGCGGGCGAGGTGTCGCTGAAAAATCTGTCCGGCCCGATCACCATCGCCGACTATGCCGGGCAGTCGGCACAGATGGGGCTAGGCGCCTATATCGGTTTCCTGGCGCTGATCAGCATCAGTCTCGGCATCCTCAATCTGTTGCCCATCCCGTTATTGGATGGGGGGCATTTGCTGTATTATGCGGTCGAACTTTTCAAGGGCAGTCCGCTGTCCGACGCGGTATGGGAAACGGGACAGCGGGTCGGTATCGCGCTCCTTCTCACCCTGATGGGTTTTGCTTTGTACAACGACATTAGTCGCCTGATCTCGGGTTAAACAAATAATGGATTTAAAAAAACTGGCGGGCGTATGGGCGCTCTTTTTTGGCGCTACCGCCTGGGCGGGCGAGCCGTTCGTGGTGAAAGACATTCGGGTGGAAGGGATCCAGCGCACCGAGGCCGGCACGGTGTTCAGCTATCTGCCGCTGAAGGTGGGTGACACGGTGACGGACGAGCGCGCCACGGCGGCGCTGCACGCCCTGTTCTCCACCGGATTTTTCAAGGATGTGCAACTGCTTGCCGATCAGGGAGTGCTGGTGGTGCGGGTGCAGGAGCGGCCGACCATCGCCAGTGTCGAACTGAACGGGATCAAGGATTTTCCCAAACCGCAATTGCTCGACAATCTCAAACTGGTGGGGCTGGCCGAGGGGCGCATTTTTGACAAGGCGATGCTGGAAAAGTCGGAGCAGGAGCTGACGCGCCAGTACATCGCGCGCGGCAAATATGCGGTGGCGGTAACCACCAGCGTGACCGAACTGGAGCGCAACCGGGTAGCGGTCAAGCTGGACGTGACCGAAGGCGATCCATCCAAGATTCGCCAGATTAATTTCGTCGGCAACACGCATTACCGGGATAAAACCCTGCTCGGCGAGATGAAGCTGACCACCCCCGGGATGTTCACCTGGCTGACCAATAACGACCAGTATTCCAAGCCCAAGCTGGAAGCCGACATGGAAGCCATCCGCAGCCTGTATCTGAATTCCGGCTATATGGATTTTTCCATCGATTCGACCCAGGTTTCGATCTCGGCCGACAAGAAAGACATTTATATCACCCTGAATATCACCGAGGGCGAGCCCTACACTGTGTCCGAGCTCAAGATGGCGGTGGCCAAGGGTGAGTTCAGCGACGAGGAATTGCGCGGCATGATCGATATCCGGCCCGGGCAGACTTTTTCGCGCCAGGCATTGACCGAGGCATCGGACAAGATTCGCGAGGAATTGGGCGACAAGGGTTACGCCTTTGCCAACATCAGCGCCATCCCAGATATCGACAAGGACACTCATCAGGTGGCCTTCACCTTTATGGTCGATCCGATGCAGCGTGCCTATGTGCGCCGCATCAACGTGACCGGTAACGACAAGACCAAGGATGAAGTGGTGCGGCGCGAATTCCGCCAGATGGAAGGCGGCTGGTTCTCTACCTCCAAGATAAAAAAATCGAAACAGCGGCTTGACCGTCTCGGTTTCTTCGGCGCGACCAATGTGGAAACCCAGGCGGTCAGCGGCAGCAGCGACCAGCTTGACCTGAATTTGAGTGTGGAAGAAAAACCGACCGGCAATTTTCAGATTGGCGCGGGTTTCAGCAATGGCGAGGGGATTACCTTGCTGGCCGGGGTAACCCAGTCCAATCTTTTTGGCACCGGCAATTCCTTGTCCACCCAAATCAACACCAGTAAGATCAACCAGACACTGTCGGTTTCCTACACCAACCCGTATTACACCGACAACGGCATCAGCCGCGGGTTTGATGCGTTCCGGCGCAGGACCGACGGCACCACCACCTCGATCAGCCAGTTCACTTCGGAAACTTATGGCGGCGGCGTGCGTTTTGGGGTCCCGGTCAACGACGATGAATCGTTCCAGTACGGCTTGTCGCTGGAAGACACCAATCTGGCCCTGAACAGCAATAGCCCGCAGCAATTCATTGATTACGTGAACACCTTCGGCACCCATAACCAGAATGTGCTGGGCACCATCGGCTGGACCCGCGACACGCGCGACAGCGCGGTGTATGCCACCGAGGGCGAGACGCAGCGCGCTTTCCTTGAAGCCTCGTTGCCGGTATCAGGCCAGCGTTTCTACAAGTTCACCTACATTCAGCAGTGGTTCTATCCGCTGACCAAGGAATTGTCCCTGCGCCTGAACGGCGATCTGGGGGTCGCCGGCGGGTACTCCGGAATGGAATTGCCGTTTTTCAAAAACCTTTTTGCGGGCGGCACCGGTTCGGTGCGCGGTTATGATTTAAGCTCTCTCGGGCCTCGCGACATCAACAATAACAGCCTGGGCGGAACCAAGCGCGTGGTGGGGAATATCGAATTGCTGTTTCCGATTCCCGGGATGGAAAAAAATCGCTCCGTGCGATTGAGCGCCTTCATCGACGGCGGCGCGCTGTCCGGCAAGAAATCCGAGGTCCCCGCCTCGATGGGAATGCGTTATTCTGCCGGCGTGGGGCTAAACTGGTTCTCGCCGGCAGGGCCGTTGCAGTTCAGCTGGGCCAAGCCGCTGAACGACCAGCCGCAGGACAAGGTGCAGAATTTCCAGTTCACGCTGGGCGGTTTTTTCTGAGCGCGCGATATGAGGGTTTCTTCCGGCAAATGGGAGGTGGCATGAAAAACAAAATAATGACCGGCATTTTGCTATGCGCGTTTGCCGCCGCGGCGGCGGCGGAAACAACGCGCATCGGCTTTGTCGATACCGAGCGGGTTCTGCGCGAATCGGAACCCGCGCTGGCTGCGCAAAAAAAGATCGACAAGGAATTTTCCGTGCGCGAGCAGGAGGTGATGGCGCTGGCGAAGCAGTTGCAGGATGCCAAAATCAGCCTTGAATCGGAACAGAAGATCCTGTCCGAATCCGTGCGCCGGATTCAGGAACGCGAAATCGCCAATCTGAACCTGATGCTGCAAACACGGCAACGCGAGTTTCGCGAGGATCTTTCCCTGCGCCAGAATGAGGAAGTGGCGCGTATTCTGGCACGCGCCGACGTGGTAATCAGGCGTATCGCCGAGAGCGAGCACTATGCCATCATCCTGCAGGAGGCGGTGTACCGCAGCGCGGAAGTGGATATCACCGAGAAGGTGCTGAAATATCTGGCCGTTGAAGACGCTGATTCCTCCGGCCGGTAACCCGCCGTTGCACGCCATGAAAAATCCAGGTTTTCGCTTGTCTGAAATCGTTGCCCGTCTCGGCGGCGAGGTGCTGGGAGATCCCGCAACCGAGGTGTTCCAGGTGGCCACTCTTGAAAAAGCGGTGCGCGGCAACATCGGATTTCTGGCGAATGCCAAATACCGCAAGCAACTCGCCGCCAGCCGCGCTTCCGCGGTGATCGTCGGTGCTACCGATGCCGCACTCACGGAATTGCCGCGAATCGTCGCCGCCAATCCGTATGCCTATTTCGCCCGATTGTCCGCCTTGCTCAATCCCTTGCCGTCCATGGCCCCGGGCATTCATCCGACAACGGTGATCGGAGAGGGGGCCGAGATCGCGCCGGATGCGCATATCGGCGCGCAGGTTTGCATCGGCGCCGGCGCGCGCATCGGGGCGGGCTCGGTGGTGATGGCCGGTTGTGTGATCGGCGAGCGCAGCGTCATCGGCGCGCAGGGGTTGCTCTATCCCAATGTGACGGTCTATCACGACTGCGTCATTGCCTGCCGGGTGATTCTCCATTCGGGTGTGGTGATCGGCGCCGACGGCTTCGGGATTGCCATGGAAGAGGGGCGCTGGCTGAAAATTCCGCAGATCGGCCGGGTGCTGATCGGCGATGACGTCGAAATCGGCGCGAATACCACGGTTGATCGCGGCGCTCTCGACGACACGGTGATCGAGGACGGCGTGAAGCTGGACAACCAGATTCAGGTTGCGCACAACGTGCGCATCGGCGCGCATACGGCCATCGCCGGCTGTGTCGGAATCGCGGGCAGCGCGACCATCGGCAGGTATTGCCGCATCGGCGGCAGCGCGGGCATTCTTGGCCATTTGCAGATTGCCGACCGGGTCGAAATTGCCGCCTTCACCCTGATTGGAAAATCCATTACCGAAGCAGGCAGCTATGCCGGTATCTACCCGTTCAGCAGGAACGACGCATGGCGCAACAATGCGGTGCATCTGCGCCATCTGGATCAACTGGTCAGGCGGGTCGGGGCATTGGAAAAAGAAATTGAATCGTTAAAGGGAGAAAAACCATGAGCAGTGCAATGGATATTCATGAAGTGTTGCAGCATCTGCCGCACCGTTTTCCGTTTTTGTTGATCGACCGCGTGCTCGAAGTCGTGCCGAACGAGAAGATCGTGGCCCTGAAGAATGTGTCGATGAACGAGCCGTTCTTCCCCGGCCACTATCCGCATCACCCGGTGATGCCGGGGGTGCTGGTGATCGAGGCGATGGCGCAGGCGGCGGCGATTCTGTCGTTCAAAACGTTGGGAACCCTGCCCAGCGACGATTCGGTGTATTACTTCGTCGGCATCGAAAATGCCCGTTTCAAGCGCCCGGTGAGCCCCGGCGACCAGCTGATTTTTACCGTGACCATCGGGATGAACCGGCGCGGCATGTGGAAATTTATCGGCAAGGCCGAAGTGGACGGAAAAGTCGCCGCCGAGGCGGATTTGATTTGCACCCTGCGCACCAAATAATGGATCACCTGCGCCATCCGACCGCGCTCATTCATCCCGGTGCAAAACTGGCCGACGATGTCGCGGTCGGTGCTTACTCGATCATCGGCGAGCAGGTCGAGATCGGCGCCGGTTCGGTAATCGGGCCGCATGTATTGATCGACGGGCATACCGCGATTGGCAAGGGCAACCGTATCTTCCAGTTCAGTTCCATTGGCGAGATCCCGCAGGACAAGAAGTACCTGGGCGAAGCGACCCGGCTGGTCATCGGCGACAACAATACCATCCGCGAAAGCTGCACCCTGAATCTTGGCACGGTGCAGGGCGGCGGCGTTACCTCGGTCGGCAACGACAACTGGATCATGGCCTATGTGCATCTGGCGCATGACTGCCAGGTCGGCGACCACAATGTGATCGCCAACGCGGTGCAGTTTGCGGGGCATGTGACGGTCGGCGACCATACCCTGATCGGTGGCATGAGCGGGATTCACCAGTTCGTGCGCATCGGCGACTTTGCCATGCTCGGTTTCCAGACCCGCCTGACCCAGGACCTGCCGCCCTTCGTGACTGCGGTCGGCAACCCGGCCGAGGCCAAAGGCCCGCACCAGGAGGGGCCGCGCCGCGCCGGTTATTCCGCCGCGCGCCTGGATATGATCAAAAAGATGTATCGTATCCTGTATCGCACCGGCAGCAGTTTCGAGGCGGCGCAGCAGGAAATTGCTGCCCTGCACGGGCAAGCGAGCGATGCCGATGCCGACATCGACAACCTGCTGACTTTTCTCGGTCACGCCAACCGCGGCATCGTGCGTTAACGTGAAACTCGCGCAGCGATTCGTTTGCCCCCGGGGATTCAAAATTTCCTTTCTCGTTTGCTCTTTCTCCCGCTTGCGGGAGAAAGTTAGAGAGAGGGGGAGGGTTGGGGTGGGGGAAACAGGCATAGCGAGTCTTATTCTCGAAGGTGGCAGTGTCGTGCCTGTTAAGCAACCATGAACCCAAAAAAAACCATCGCCATGGTGGCGGGTGAAGTCTCGGGCGACCTGCTTGGCAGCATGCTGATGGCCGCCATCCGCCAAGCCAGGCCCGACGTGCGCTTCATCGGCATCGGGGGTCCAAAAATGCGGGCCGCAGGCATGGACGTGCTGTTCCCGCTGGAGAAACTGGCGGTCAACGGCTATCTCGAAGTATTGCGTCATTACCGCGAGCTGGCCGGCATCCGCCGCAGCCTGCGCGAGCGTTTTTTGGCCGAGCCGCCCGCGCTTTTTATCGGTATTGATGCGCCGGATTTCAATCTCGATCTCGAACTCGCTCTCAAGGCAGAAGGCATCCCGACCGTGCACTATGTCAGCCCCTCCATCTGGGCCTGGCGCGGCGAGCGTATCCACAAGATCAAGCGGGCGGTGTCGCATCTGCTTGCGCTGTTTCCGTTCGAGGCGCCGCTGTATGAAAAAGCCGGCGTGCCGGTCACTTATGTGGGTCACCCCTTGGCCGATTTGCTGCCGCCGCAAACCCATCGCGGCGAAATGCGCGAGCAGATGCGCATCCGGCAAACCGCGCGTGTATTCGCCTTGTTGCCCGGCAGTCGCCAGAGCGAAGTGCGCCGCCTTGCCCCGACCTTCATCGAAACCGCCAAGCTGATTCTGCAACAGCAAGCTGACGCGCAATTTCTGGTACCGCTGGCCAGCCGCGAAACGCGCGCCATCTTCGAGCATGAGCTGTGGCGGCAGGAGGCGAGGGAGCTGCCGGTCACCCTGCTGTTCGGCCACGCGCACGATGCCATGATCGCCGCCGACGGGGTGCTGGTGGCGTCCGGCACCGCCACACTGGAAGCCGCATTGCTCAAGCGCCCGATGGTGATCACCTACCGCATGACGCCTTTCAGCTTCTGGCTGGCCAGGCGCAAGCAGTATCTGCCTTATGTCGGTCTGCCGAATATCCTTGCCGGACGTTTTGTGGTGCCGGAAATTTTGCAGGACGATGCCACGCCGCAAAATCTGGCGCAGGCGCTGCTGAATGCGGTCAACAACAGGCAGGCAGTGGCGCGGCTGGAACAGTGTTTCGATGACATCCATCGCAGTCTGCGCCAGAACACGGCAGAAAAAGCCGCGCAGGCCATCCTGCCCTTCCTGCCATGAGCCTTGTACTGATCTGCGGCGTGGACGAAGCGGGGCGTGGCCCGCTGGCCGGGCCGGTGAGCGCGGCCGCGGTGATTCTCGACCCCATGCGCCCGATCGAAGGCTTGGCGGACTCCAAGAAACTTTCCGCAAAACAGCGTGACCGGCTGGCTCCGATCATCCGCGAGCGCTCGCTGGCGTGGGCCGTGGCTTGGGCGGAGGTGGAAGAAATCGATCGTCTGAATATTTTACAAGCCACGCTGCTGGCGATGCGGCGCGCGGTGCAGGCGCTGGCGATACGCCCGCGCGAGGTACTGGTGGACGGGCTGTACTGCCCCGACACCGGCATTCCCAGCCAGGCCGTCGTCAAGGGCGACAGCAAAGTCGCGGCCATCTCCGCCGCCTCGATCCTGGCCAAGACCGCGCGCGACGAACTGATGCTGACGCTGCATCAGCGTTATCCCCAATACGGCTTCGACGCGCACAAAGGTTATCCCACTGCCGCCCACCTTGCCGCCTTGCGCGAACACGGTGTGTCGGCGGTGCATCGCAAAACATTCAAACCGGTGCGACAATTCGCAGCCAATCATTCAGGAGAAGCGCCATGATCTATTTCAAACTCATCCATCTGCTGGCCGCGCTGGTCTGGGTCGGCGGCATGTTTTTCGCCTACGCCATATTGCGTCCCGCCGCCGTCGATGTATTGCAACCGCCGCAGCGTTTGGCTTTGTGGAATAACGTGTTTCACCGCTTCTTCAACTGGGTGTGGCCGGCGGTCGGGCTGATTTTGGTCACCGGTTTTTACATGGTTTACCAATACGGCGGGATGAGTCATGCGCCGCGTTACGTTCACAGCATGCTGGCCCTCGGCCTGCTGATGAGCGTGATTTACGCTTACGTGTTTTTCGCCTGCTACGTGCCGTTCAGCCTGCATGTCGCCGGTCAACGCTGGCCGGAGGCGGCGGCTTTGCTCGCCAGGATACGCCAGCTGGTCGCCGCCAATCTTACCCTCGGTGTCATCACGGTCAGCGTTGCCGTCATTGGTTTGAGTTGGGGATAAGGCCGCCGCGGCAGGCAGTTCTTCTCCCGCCGTAACCCTTCACCTGACGACGATGAAAATCTTTCTGCTCTCGCTCAAACTGTTGCACCGAGACTGGCGTGCCGGAGAGTGGCGCGTGCTGTTGCTGGCGCTGCTGCTGGCTGTCGGCAGCCTGGCCACGGTCGGCTTGTTTGCGGATCGCGTGCGCGCTGCCCTGGACCGGCAAACGCATAACCTGATCGGTGCCGACCTGCGCATCACTTCCACCCGCCCGTTTGCACCTGCCTTGCGCGCAAGTGCCGGAGCGCGCGGTTTGCAGGCAGTGCAGAGCCGCAGTTTCCCCAGCATGGTGGCGGCGCGCGAGCAGGTGTTGCTGGGCGAGATACAGGCGGTTGAGGCGGGTTATCCCTTGCGCGGCCAGATAGAGATCGACGATGGCAAAGTGCATGGCGCAACCGGCATTCCGCCACCCGGGACGGTGTGGGGCGATGAGCGGCTGTTGCGCCGCCTCGATCTGCGACTGGGCGACAAACTGAATATCGGCGTCCGACGCTTCACCCTGTCCGCGCGTATCGTGCGCGACATTGACCCGTCTTTTGGGATAGCCAGTTTTGCCCCGCGCGTGCTGATGAACGACGCGGATCTGGCGGCAACCGGGTTGCTGCAGGAAGGCAGTCGTCTCACTTATCGCTTGCTGGTCGCGGGGGAGGCGGCGCGGGTTCTCGCTTACCGGACGGAGATCGAATCCCGCCTCGGTGCCCATGAAAAGATCGAAGACGCGCGCGATGCGCGTCCGGAGATCCGCCTGACGCTGGCGCGTGCCGAACATTTTCTCGGTCTGGCCGCGCTCACCGCGGCGATCCTTGCCGGGGCTGCGCTGGCGTTGGCCGCGCGGCATTTCATGCAGCGCCACCTCGACGGTTGTGCGGTCATGCGCTGTCTCGGCGCGCAACAGACGCAGGTGCTGCGGCTGTTTCTGTATCAATTCATCCTGCTCGGGATGCTCGCGGTGTTGCTGGGCGGCTTGCTCGGTTATGCCGCGCAAGCACTGCTGGTTGAAAGTATCGCGGCAATGCGCGAGGCAGATCTGCCGCAGCCGGGAGTATTGCCGCTGCTCAAGGCGGCAGCCAGCGGGTTTGCCCTGTTGATTGGCTTTGCATTCATGCCGCTGATGCAATTGCGCAGGGTCTCGCCGCTGCGTGTATTGCGCCGCGAAATCGGTTTGCCGCCAGCCAGCAACTGGCTGATCTACGGCCTTGCCTTGTCAGTATTGGCCGGCCTGTTTCTATGGCATGCGGGGTCGCTCAAGCTGGGTTTGACGGTGCTATCCGGTTTGCTGGCCGGGTTGTTGCTGTTCGGCGGGCTGGCCTGGCTGCTGTTGCACGGCCTGGCGCGGGCCGCCACCGGCATGCCGGCGCAGTGGCGGCATGTATTCAACAACCTTGCCCGCAACAGTCGCAGCGCGGCGGCACAAGTGGTTGCGTTAAGTCTGGGCGGCATGGCGCTGTTGCTGCTGACCCTGGTGCGTGGCGACCTGATGCAGTCCTGGCAGGGTAAGTTGCCGCCGGATGCACCCAGCCGTTTCATGCTGAACATTCAGCCTGACCAGCGGCAGGCTGTGAGCGAGTTTTTTGTGCGGCAGGGATTGCCATCGCCGCAACTGTCGCCGATGGTGCGTGGCAGGCTGGTTGCCATCAATGAACGCGCCATCAGCGGTGACGACTACGCCGATCCGCGCGCGCGCGGTCTGGTCGAGCGCGAATTCAACCTTTCCTACATGGCAGAAATGCCGCCGTGGAACGAGCGGGTGAGCGGGACTTGGTGGAATGACAGCAGCGCGCGCGAGTTGTCGGTTGAAGAGGGGATTGCCGCGACATTGAACATTCATCTTGGTGACACCCTGACTTACGATGTGGCGGGCAGCCGCTTCAGCGGACGGGTCAGTCATTTGCGCAAAGTGCAGTGGGATTCAATGAAGGTGAATTTCTTTGTCATTACCGCGCCGGTACTGCTGCAGGATTTTGCATCCAGCTACCTGGCCAGTTTTTATCTGCCGCCGGACAAGGCCGCTGCCGGGGATGAATTGTCGCGCGAGTTTCCCAACCTGTTGCTAATCGACACCGGGGCGGTAATCGACCAGGTGCGCAACATCATGGATCAGATTGCGCGGATGGTCGGCGCGGTGTTTCTGTTTACCCTGTTGAGCGGGCTGGCGGTGCTGTATGCCGCACTCCTGTCCGCCCGGGACGAGCGCCGACGCGAAACGGCAATTTTGCGCACGCTGGGCGCGGACAGCCGCACCCTGCGCCGTTTGCAATTGTCAGAGTTTGCCTTGCTCGGCGGGATCAGCGGCCTGTTTGCGGCGGCCGGCGCGATGCTGCTGGGCTGGGCGCTGGCGAGATTCGTGCTGGAAATTCCCTGGCAATTCGGTGCAAACATCGTTGTTGCCGGGGTGGCGGGTGGGATTTTGATTGTCATGCTGGCCGGCTGGCTGGCAACGCGGACACTGATACGCCAGTCGCCGCTGCGGATTCTTGCGGCCGACTGAAATTATTTTTCGGGTGCGGCCTTGACCCGGGCGATGGCAGTTGATATAAACGCGCCTCGATTTTTTGGCCGTGTTGCGGTGGCGATAAAAAATCGCAACACAGGCTGGCAAAGCGCGGGAAGTTACTATAGAATGCCGCGCTTTCCTAGGGTGCTTAGCTCAGCTGGTAGAGCACCGCCCTTACAAGGCGATTGTCGGCGGTTCGATCCCGTCAGCACCCACCAGAAGTGCGGTAAAAAGTTTTTGGAGTGGTAGTTCAGTTGGTTAGAATACCGGCCTGTCACGCCGGGGGTCGCGGGTTCGAGTCCCGTCCACTCCGCCAAACAAAGGCGAACGAAAGTTCGCCTTTTTTCATATCGGGTGCTTGCGCATCCGTCGATTAGTCCAGGGGGTGCCATGTTCACTTTTGTCCACGAAAGAAAGCGTCTGGTACAGATTGTCCTGGTGCTGATCATCCTGCCGTTTGCCCTGTGGGGGCTGGATTCCTACCAGAATTCAGGCGATACCGGCGCGCTGGCGACGGTTAACGGGAACAAGATCGGCCAGGCTGAATACGAAGATGCGATGGCGCGCCAGCGCCAGCGTCTGCGCGAAGTGCTGGGGGAGAATTTCGATCCCGCGTTGTTCGATAATGCCGAAATGAAACGCTCGGTGTTGCAGGGTCTGGTCACCCAAAGGCTGCTCCTGGCGCAGGCGCAGGAGGCGGGGCTGGCGGTGAGCGACGAGCAGATGGCGCGCCTGATCGCGGGGGTGCCCGCTTTCCAGAAAGACAGCGTTTTCGACAAGCCCACTTACGAGGCCGCGCTGCGCGCGCAGGGGATGAATTCCGCCCTGTTCGAATACCGCGTGCGTCAGGATGTGCTGACCCGGCAACTGACCGACGCGCTAACCCAAAACGGTTATGCGGCAGAAAACACCGCGGCCAACCTGATCCGCATCAACGAACAACAGCGCACCGTCGCCCTGACCAGTCTCGATCCGGCCGCCTTCCGCCGCGATGCGACAGTGGGTGAGGCGGAAATCAAAGCCTATTACGAGTCGAATCCGCAGGAATTCAGCCTGCCGGAGCAGGCGCTGGTCGAATATCTCACCCTGTCGGCCGATCGGTTGGCCGCCAAAGTGTCGATTCCGGCAGCCGAAATCGAGCAGTATTACCGCGAACATGCAAATGAGTTTGGCACTGCCGAGCAGCGGCAGGCGGCGCACATCCTGATCGGGGTGGCGAAAAATGCGCCGGATGCCGACAAACAGGCGGCGCGCGCCAAAGCCGGATCGATCCTGCAGCAGGTGCGGCAAAAGCCGGCGGCTTTCGCGGCAATGGCCAAGCAATATTCGGATGATCCGGGCTCTGCGGAGAATGACGGCGATTTGGGGATGTTTGAGCGCGGGATGATGGTCAAAGCTTTCGATGACGCGGTGTTTGGCATGAACAGCGGCGAGATCAGCGATTTAGTGCAGACCGATTTCGGTTTTCATATCATCAAGCTGGGCGCCATTCAGCCGGGCAAGACCAAGCCGCTGGCCGCAGTGCGCGCACAAATCGAGCAGTCGCTGAAACTGCAGCAGGCGGGTGATCGCTTTGCCGAGCTGGCTGAGCAATTCAATAACACAGTGTATGAGCAGAGCGACAGCCTGCAAGCGGCAGCGGAACTGGTTGGGGCCAAGGTTGAAGGCCCGCTGTGGCTGACCCGGGGGCAGCCGGCCGGCGGTGTCTGGACCGACAAGATGTTGCAGGCGGTATTTGCCGACGATGCGATCCGGGACAAGCGCAACACCAGCGCGGTCGAGGTTGCGCCCAATGTGTTGTTGTCCGCAAGAGTGATCGAGCACCGCGCAGCCAGTACCCGTCCGCTGGCGCAGGTTGCCGCCGGGATTCGCCAAAAGCTGCTGGATCGGGCCGCCCTGCAGGCCGCCAGCGTGCAGGGAGCCGCCCTGCTGGCGCAGTTGCAGCGCGGCGAAAAAACCGCGTTGCGCTGGTCTGCTTCGCAAACCCTGCAGCGCGCCCGGCCCGGCCAACTGCCCGCCGAATTGGCGCGCCTGATCTTCGCTGCCGACACCGGCAAACTGCCGCAATACGTGGCGGTGGCCGATGCGCAGCGCGGTTATCTGCTGGCCCGCATCGACGCGGTGAAAGAGGTTGATTTGATTGATCCGCAGAAGCTGGCCGGCTACGCCCAGCAAATCCGCCAGATGACCGGTGAGGCGCTACTGCAGGCGTATATGGAAGAATTGAAGTCGGACGCAAAAATTGAAATGAAGGATTTTGTGGCGGCGGAAAAATAATCGCGCAGTGCCGCGCGCCTGCCGCCGCTCATGGAGCGGCGTTTTTTTTGCGCGGGTTGAGCCGCCGCAACCGGCATGCTTCGGCCATCGAACCGACGCGTGCGGGGGGCTATCGTATATAATCCGCCGCTGTTGAATTTTGGGTCTTTGCCCGCCCCGCGCACCGATGTCATCCGAGCCAAAACTGGAAGTAAGCGATCTTGCCTGCGAGCGCGGCGAACAGCGTCTGTTCGGGGGCTTGAACTTCAGCCTGTGCGGCGGCGAGTTGTTGCGGGTGCAGGGCGAGAACGGCAAGGGCAAGACCACGCTGTTGCGCACCTTGTGCGGCTTCGTGCAGCCCGCGCAGGGCAGTGTGCGCTGGCAGGGGCGCGACATCCATGAATGGGACGACCAGTTCCATTCGCAAATGTGCTATCTCGGCCATGCCAATGCGATCAAGGACGAATTGAGTGCGCTGGAAAATCTGCTCATCGGTGCCGGTCTCGCCGGTATCGGGGTGAGCGAAAGCACGGCACTTGAGGTGTTGCGGCGCATGGGCTTGCGGCGCAAGGAACATCTGCCGGTGCGCGTGCTGTCGCAAGGCCAGCGGCGGCGGGTCGCCTTGAGCCGTTTGCTGGTGGGGGAAGCGAAGTTGTGGATCCTGGATGAACCATTGACCGCACTGGATGTGGGGGCTGTCACCCTCATGCAGGAACTTATCGGCGAGCATCTGTCTGATCGCGGCATGGTGATCTTTACCACCCACCAGCCGTTGCAGGTGACGGGGGTGGAAACACGGCATCTGGTGTTGGCATGAACCGGCTTTCCCTGATCAGTTTACTGTGGCTGGTGATCCGCCGCGATCTGTTGCTGGCGATGCGGCGGCGGGCGGATGTGCTGACCACGCTGATTTTTTTTGTGATGGTGGTGAGTCTGTTCCCGCTGGGAGTCGGACCCGAAGCAGAGATGTTGCGCAAGATGGCCGGCGGGGTGTTGTGGGTCGCCGCGTTGCTGTCCTCGATGCTGTCGCTGCCGCGCATGTTCGCGGCGGATCATCTGGACGGCACGCTGGAGCAGATGATGCTGGCACCGCAATCGCTGACGGTGATGGTGCTGGGCAAGATCACCGCGCACTGGATGTTGTCCGGCTTGCCGCTGGTGCTGATTGCGCCGGTGCTGGGCTTGCAGTTCGATATGTCGGTCGCCGCAATTTTGACCCTGATGCTGGCGCTGTTGCTGGGCACGCCGGTATTGAGCATGATTGGCGCGGTCGGTGCGGCGCTGACCCTGGGTTTGCGCGGCGGCGGGGTGCTGGTGTCGTTGCTGGTGCTGCCGTTGACCATTCCGGTGTTGATCTTTGGCGCGGGCGCGGTGGAAGCGGTGAACAGCGGACTCGATGCGGTTTCCAACCTCGCTTTGTTGGGCGCGTTTTTGCTGTTCGCTCTGGTATTCACGCCATTCGTGGCGGCGCAGGCTTTGCGCATTTCGATGGAGTAATGAAGATTGGCGATCAACTGGTTTAAATATTCCGCTCCCACCAATTTTTACGCCTTGGCGGGGAAACTGATTCCCTGGTTTGCCTGGCCTGCCGCGATTCTGTTCGGCATCGGTTTCTATATCGGCTTTTTCGTGGCGCCGACCGACGCGGTGCAGAGCGAGGCCTACCGCATCATTTTCATTCACGTGCCGGCCTCTATCCTGTCGATGTTCATCTATCTCATCATGGCGGGCTACGCCGCGCTGGGACTGATCTTCAAAACGCGTTTATCCGCCATGATGGCCTCCGCCCTGGCGCCGACCGGCGCGCTGTTCGCCTTCATTTCACTGTGGACCGGGGCGCTGTGGGGCAAGCCGATGTGGGGTGCCTGGTGGGTATGGGATGCGCGCCTGACTTCCGAGATGATCCTGCTGTTCCTGTATCTGGGCTTCATCGCTTTGCAGGCTTCCATCGAAGACCCGCGCCGCGCGGATCGCGCCAGCGCATTGCTCGCCATCGTCGGATCGGTCAATGTGCCGATCATCTATTACTCGGTGCAATGGTGGAACACCTTGCACCAGGGCTCGACCATCAAATTCAGCGGCACCAGCATGCACGTCGCCATGCAGCAATCCATGTTCATCATGCTGGTCGCCTGCTGGCTGTATGCCATTGCGATCGCGCTGGCGCGGGTGCGCAGCATCATCCTTGAGCGGGAAGCCAATACGCACTGGGTGAAAGAATTGGGAGAAAAGGCATGAGTTGGTCTGAATTCTTCGCCATGAACGGCTATGCCTTTTACGTGTGGGGATCATACGGCGTGGTGTTGCTGGTTTTTATGATCGAGATTGTTGCGGTGAGGCACAGACGGAAACTGGTGTTGCGCCAGTTGCGATGGATGAACGAAAGCGGAGATACGGAATGACGCCCAGACAGAAAAGATTGACCTGGATTTTGCTGGGCGTGGCGCTGGTGGCGGCCGCGGTCGGGTTGGTCCTGTTCGCGCTGAAGAACAACGTCAGCTTGTATTTTACCCCGACCCAGGTGCATCACAACGAAGCGCCGCAGGGACGCAATTTCCGCATCGGCGGTCTGGTTGAGGAGGGCAGCGTGCAGCGTGAGAAGGATGGCCTGACCGTGCGCTTCAACATCACCGACACGGCGGAAAGGATGGCAGTGATCTACAAAGGCATCCTGCCGGACCTGTTCAAGGAAGGGAAGGGCGTTGTTGCCCAGGGCAAACTGGAGGAAGGCAACGTGTTCCGCGCCGAGGAGGTATTGGCCAAGCACGACGAAAACTACATGCCGCCCGAAGCGGCTGATGCGATCAAGAAAGCCGAGGCCGGTAAAGCCGTGGCCGGTAAAGAACCGCCCGTCAGTTCCTCCGCCGCAGAATATCCCGTTGCAAAATAACTATTGAAAGCGCCAGCATGATTCCAGAGATCGGTAATTTCACGCTTGTCATCGCCTTGTTCCTCGCTTTGTCGCAAGGCATTCTGCCCATCGTCGGCGCGGCACGCGGCAACGCGGTGTTGATGAGTTCGGCGCGCACTCTTGCCGCCGGGCAATTCGTCTTCGTGGCCATCGCATTTTCCTGTCTGACCTACTCTTTTATTGCCAACGACTTTTCCGTGCTCTATGTCGCGCAGCATTCCAACTCGCAATTGCCGGTGGCGTATCGCGTGGCGGCGGTGTGGGGCGGACACGAGGGATCGTTGTTGTTGTGGGTGTTCATTCTGACGGTGTGGACGGTCGCCGTCGCCCGATTCAGCAAACACCTGCCGCTGGAAATGGTGGCACGCGTGCTGGGCGTGATGGGATTGGTCGCCGTCGGTTTCCTGCTCTTTCTGTTGATCACTTCCAATCCCTTCGACCGCCTGTTGCCGGCCGCGCTCGACGGGCGTGATCTGAACCCGTTGTTGCAGGACCCCGGGCTGGTGATTCACCCGCCCATGCTGTACATGGGCTACGTCGGTTTCTCGGTCGCCTTCGCGTTTGCCATATCGGCCTTGCTGGGCGGCAAACTGGATTCGACCTGGGCGCGCTGGTCGCGGCCGTGGACCACGGTGGCGTGGGTGTTCATGACCATCGGCATCGCGCTCGGCAGCTGGTGGGCGTATTACGAACTGGGCTGGGGCGGCTGGTGGTTCTGGGACCCGGTGGAGAACGCATCCTTCATGCCATGGCTGGTGGGCACGGCGCTGATCCACTCGCTCGCGGTGACCGAAAAACGCGGCGCGTTCAAGAGCTGGACGGTGTTGCTGGCAATCGCCGCGTTCTCGCTGTCATTGCTCGGCACTTTCCTCGTGCGCTCCGGCGTGCTGACCTCGGTGCATGCCTTCGCCACCGATCCGAAGCGCGGCATCTTCATCTTGTCCTTCCTGGTGCTGGTGATCGGTGCCTCGCTGCTGCTGTTCGCCTGGCGCGCGCCCAGGATCGGACTGGGCGGCAAATTCGAATTGCTCTCGCGGGAAACCATGCTGTTGAGCAATAACGTGCTGTTGTCAGTTGCTTCCGCCTCGGTTTTCCTAGGCACGCTGTATCCGCTGTTTATGGACTCGCTGGGCTTCGGCAAACTGTCGGTTGGGCCGCCGTACTTTAATACCGTGTTCGTGCCGCTGATGGTGCCGCTAGTGATGCTGATGGGCTTGGGTCCCGTCGCGCGCTGGAAGCACGCGAGTCTGCCCGACATCTGGCAGCGCGTGCGCTGGGCGCTGGTAGCGAGCATGGTCATCGCGCTCGTGTTGCCCTTCATTCTGGGTGAGTGGACGCCGCTGATCGCTCTGGGCATTTTGCTGGCTGCCTGGATCATCACCACCGGCGCGCTCGATCTGCGCAAGCGCATCGGCAACGACGGATCGCTGTGGCAACGTTTGAAGAGCCCGGCGCGCAGTTATTACGGCATGCAACTGGCGCATCTGGGCATCGCGGTGTTCATCATTGGCGTCACTCTGGTGAAGGGCTACGAGACCGAACGCGACGTGCGCATGGAGGTCGGCGACACCTTGACGGCGGGAGGATATGTCTTCCGCTTCGACGGCGTGACTGAAAGGGAAGGCCCCAACTACATTGCCGCGCAGGGGCGCGTCACGGTCAGCCGGAACGACCAGATGGTCACCGTCCTTCATCCCGAAAAGCGCACCTACAATGCCTCCGGCATGCCGATGACCGAAGCGGCGATCCGCACCGGCCTGTTGCGCGATCTGTATGTGTCATTGGGCGAGCCGATCCCCGACAGCGAGGCGTGGGCGGTGCGCATCTACATCAAACCGTTCGTGGACTGGATCTGGGCGGGCTGCCTGCTGATGGCGCTGGGCGGTGTCATGGCCATCAGCGACCGGCGCTACCGCATTCGCGCGCGCAAGGAGCAGCCCGGGCCGGTCGCCGCGAAACCACTTGAGGAGAAACTTGCATGATGCGCTTCATCCTACCGCTGGTTATTTTTCTGGTGCTGTCCGCATTCCTGTATGTCGGTTTGAGCCTGGATCCGCGCGAGGTGCCTTCGCCCTTGATCGGCAGGACCGCGCCGGCTTTCAGCCTGCCGCTGCTGGACGACGCAAACAAACAATTCTCCGCGCAAGACATGAAAGGGCAGGTCTGGTTGTTGAACGTGTGGGCGTCGTGGTGCACCGCGTGCAAGGACGAGCATCCGGTGCTGATGGATCTCGCCAGCAAGAACATCGTGCCGGTACTGGGTTTGAACTACAAGGATAAACGGGAGGATGGTCAGGCAGTGCTGCGCCGCTCGGGGAACCCCTACCTGCTGACCCTGTTCGACGCGGACGGGAAAATCGGTTTTGATTACGGCGTCTATGGTGTGCCGGAAACCTATGTCATCGACAAACAGGGCATCATTCGCGACAAATTGATTGGTGCGGCGACCCCGAAAAATCTGGCCGAGCGCATTCTGCCGCTGGTCGAGGAGCTGAAGAAAAAATGAAAAGATTATTGATCGCATTCCTGCTGCTGTTGCCGGTCTCCGCGTTGGCGGAGGAGGCCAGAGATCTGGCCGACAACCCCGCGATCGAGCGTCGCATGATCAATCTTGCGGAAAAAGTGCGCTGTCTGGTATGCCAGAGCGAGAACGTCGCCAGCTCGCGCTCCGACTGGTCGAACGATGTGCGGCAGATCATGCGGGAGAAGATGATCGCGGGGGCGAGCGACCAGGAAATAATGGACTTGCTGGTCGAGCGCTTCGGCAAGTCGGTGTTGTTCGACCCGCCGGTTGACCGCGAGACCATGCCGTTGTGGGCGGCTCCCTTCGTGTTGCTGGTGTTCGGTGTTGGTATCCTGATGTTCCAGTTGCGCAAGCGGCGCGCGGCCGTTGCAGAGCCGTCGCTGACCCCTGAAGCCGCACACAAGGCGGCCACCCTGCTCGAAGAAGAAAGCAAATCATGATCCTGTTCTGGTTGATCTGTGCGGCGCTGCTCGTCGTCGCCGTCCTGTTTGTTGCCTTGCCGTTGTGGCGCGGTCGTTCGGTCAACAACGCAGTGGAGCGCAATGCCGCCAATCTGCAGATTTTGCGCGACCAGATGGCCGAACTGGATACCGACCTGAAAAATGGCCTGCTCGCGCCGGAGCTGCATGAGCAGGGCAAGCGCGAACTGGAAAGCCGGGTGCTGGAAGAAGTGGCCGGTGCCGGACAAACCGCAGCACCCGCCGGCGCAAGCCCGTTTCGGGCATTGGCGATTGGCTTGTCGGCCATGTTGGCCATCTTGTCGATCGGCGTCTATCTGGCAGTGGGCACACCGGATGCGTTTTCACCGGCCAACCCGCACGCGGGCGTGAGCGACATGGGCGGGGTGGCACGCACCGACAGCGCGATCTCCACGCTGGAACAAAAGGTTCAGGCCGATCCGTCCGATGCCTCGTCGCTGGTAATGCTGGCGCGCAGCTATATGGAATCCGAGCGCTATGCCGAATCGGCCAGAGCCTATGCCGAACTGGTGAAGCTGGTGCCGAATGAAGCGTGGGTGTGGGCGGATTACGCCGATGCCGCAGCGATGGCGCAAGGCCAGACTTTGCGCGGCAAACCGACCGAATACATCAACAAGGCGCTCGCGCTCGACCCGAACAGCATGAAGAGCCTGGCCCTCGCCGGCTCGGCGGCGATGGAGCGCGGCGATTTTGCGGTAGCCATCAAGCATTGGGAAAAACTGCGCGTGCAACTGCCGCCGGACAGTGAAGATGCGCGCGCCATCGACGGCGGCCTGGCGGAAGCGCGCCAGTTGCTGGCGCACATGAAGGGCGGCAAGGCGCCGATGCTGGAGCAGATCGCACCGCCCGCGCAGGCGGCTGCGGCAGGCAAGGAGCGCATCACCGGCCGGGTCACACTGGATGCCGCGCTGAAAAACAAATTCAGCCCGGACGACACCGTGTTCGTGCTGGCACGCGCGGCGGAAGGGCCGAAGATGCCGCTCGCCATCCTGCGCAAACAGGTGCGCGACCTGCCCGTCACTTTTGAACTGGATGACAGCATGGCGATGGCGCCGCAGATGAAATTATCCGCCTTCGACCAGGTCGTGGTGGTCGCGCGCATCTCCAGGTCCGGCACGGCCATGCCGCAATCCGGCGATGGGGAAGGATCGAGCCGGCCCTTGCGTCCCGGCAGCAAGAACGTGAACGTGCAGATCGGCAACATCGTGCCGTAAGTTGCGCGATCTGAAAAAAACCGCGCCGTTGTTGGGTGCGGTTTTTTGTTTTCTGCGGGTCGGGTTTTAGCCCGAGACGTCGGACTGAAGTCCGACCCACCACGCGGTCTATTGATGAACAGTATCCACATTGAGTTGCAGCCAGTATTCCAGCAATGCCAGATGCCACAGCTTGCTGCCGTTGAGACGGGTGAAATGCGACTCCGGTGCGGCCAATAACTTTTTCACGTAGGCGCGCTCGAACAAGCCGCGCTGCAGGCAGGCGTCGGAAAGCAGGATGGCGCGCATGAATTCGAGGAACTCGCCGCGCACGTATTTCAGCGCGGGCACCGGGAAGTAACCCTTGGGGCGGTCGATCACGCTGTCCGGCAACAGGCCGCGCGCGATCGCCTTGAGCGGAAACTTGCCGCCTTCTTTCAGGCGCAGTGCGGGCGGCATCTTCGCCGCCAGTTCGACCAGTTCGTGATCGAGGAAGGGCACGCGCGCCTCCAGCCCCCACGCCATGCTCATGTTGTCCATGCGTTTCACCGGATCATCCACCACCAGCGTGGTCACATCGAAGCGCAACACCTGATCGAGGAAGGTGTCGGCACCGGGTCGCGCCAGTTCCTGCGCCACCCGTTCGCTGGTGACATCGTTGGTATGGAAACGCGGCGTGACGGTTTGCAGATATTCGGCATGGTCGCGGTCGAAATAATGGTTGGCGAATTTTTCCAGCGCGCTACCCTGCGCCGCATCCATCTGCGGATACCAGAAATAGCCGCCGAACACTTCGTCCGCGCCTTGTCCCGCCAGCACCACTTTGACTTCATGTGAAACGCGCTCGGACAGCAGATAGAACGCGATGTTGTCCTGGCTCACCATCGGCTCGGACATGCTGCGCACCGCTTCCGGCAGGAGTTGCAACACCTCACGATTGGGGATGAGGAATTTCTGGTGGCGGGTGTTATAGCGCGCCACCACCTGATCGGAATACGCAAACTCATTGCCTTGTTCTGCCTCGCCCGCGATATCCTCGAAACCGATGGAAAAGGTGTGCAGGTCGCGCACATGATCGGCCAACAGCGCCACGATCAAACTGGAATCCAGCCCGCCCGACAGCAGCACGCCGACCGGCACATCCGCCGCGAGGCGATGGCGCTCGACGGCTTTCAGCAAGACATGCTGCGTCGCCAGCAGCCAGTCTGCTTCGCTCAAATTGACATCCGGGCGCGTCGCCTCCAGCGACCAGTAGCGTTGCAGGGTGACATCGCCGTTCGCAGCGATCCGCATCCAGTGCGCGGGCGGCAGTTTCTTCACCCCGTTGAGCAAGGTGCGCGGGGCGGGAACCACCGCATGCAAGGTCAGATGATGATGCAGTGCAATGGGGTCTAGACTGCAATCGACACCGCCCGCCGCCAGCAAGGCCTGCAGGGTGGAAGCAAAACGCAGTACCGCGCCGTCCAGCGTGTAATACAGCGGTTTGATGCCGAAACGGTCGCGCGCCGTGAACAGTGTTTGCGCGCGGATATCCCACACCGCAAAGGCGAACATGCCGGTCAGGTGCGCGACGCAATGCTCGCCCCACGCGTGGTAGGCCTTTAGGATGACCTCGCTGTCACCATCCGAGAAAAACTCATAGCCCATCTCGCCCAGCTCGTCGCGTAATTCGCGGTAGTTGTAGATCGTGCCGTTGAACACCAGCGCGAGATGCAGATCGTCATCCACCATCGGCTGCCGGGCGCGCTCGGACAGGTCGATGATGGCCAGGCGGCGATGCCCCAGCGCCAGCGGCCCGTCGGTATAGACGCCCGCGGAATCGGGTCCGCGTCGGGCGAGCGATGCGGTCATCCGGTTCAGGATGGTGGGATCAGGGATTTGATGATCGAAGCGGAATTCGCCACAGAGGCCGCACATGAATAAATTTTCCCGGTAAATATCCAGCACAAAAAAGAGGGCTGATGAGGAATGGATTCTATAGAGACTCGCGCGCGCTTCAAAGCTGGACGAAGCAGGAGAGGAATTTCGGTAAAATGCGCCACTTGCTATAGGAGCCACATTGAAACGACTGACCGCCATCGATTTAATCCATCTCGGCCGGCAAGCCCGGCAATCAGCCCGACTGCGCGCCAATTCTAACCTGCATCACGAATTAAGCGACCCCATCCAGCGTCTCGCCATCGCGATGGAGCCGGATACCCTGATCCTGCCGCACCGCCATCCGCGCACCTGGGAAGTGCTGACCGCCCTGCGTGGGCGCTTCACCGTGCTGCTGTTCGACGAGGCGGGGAGGGTGATCGAGCGTGCCGAACTAGGCGAGGACAGCAGCGTGGTCGAGATTCCAGCCGGCGGTTGGCATGCCGTGCTGTCGCGCGACAGCGGCGCCGTCATCTTTGAAGTGAAGCACGGCCCGTATGCGCCCATCGCTGAAGCAGACGTGGCTACATGGGGTAAAGTTCGCAGCGCCGCAGAATTGAACGCGTGGTACGCCGTTGCGCAGGTGGGCGATACGCTCGCCATGCGGTAAGCTACGTCACCCGTCCACCCCCTCCAACATAGAGAAAAGCAAAATGGCACAAGGTCAATATGTAATGTCGATGCTCCGTGTGAGCAAGATCGTTCCCCCTAAGCGTCAAATCATCAAGGACATCTCCCTTAGTTTCTTTCCCGGCGCCAAGATCGGCCTGCTCGGCCTGAACGGCTCGGGCAAATCCACCGTGCTGCGCATCATGGCGGGCGTGGACAAGGAATACGACGGCGAAGTGCAGCGCGAACCCAATATCCAGATCGGCTACCTGCCGCAGGAGCCGGTGCTCGATCCCGCCAAGACCGTGCGCCAGGAAGTGGAATCCGCGCTGGGCGAAGTGATGCAGGCGCAGGCCAAACTGGAAGAGGTGTACGCCGCCTACGCCGACGAGAACGCCGACTTCGACGCGCTCGCCGCCGAGCAGGCGCGCCTGGAAAACATCATCGCCGCCAGCGGCAGCGATGCCTCGCACCAGATGGAGATCGCCGCCGACGCGCTGCGCCTGCCGGAATGGGATGCCGTGATCAAGAACCTTTCCGGCGGTGAGAAGCGCCGCGTGGCGCTGTGCAAGCTGCTGCTGGAAAAGCCCGACATGCTGCTGCTGGACGAACCCACCAACCACCTGGATGCCGAATCGGTGGAATGGCTGGAACAATTCCTCGTGCGCTTCCCCGGCACCGTGGTCGCCGTTACCCACGACCGCTACTTCCTCGACAACGCCGCCGAATGGATATTGGAACTCGACCGCGGCCACGGCATCCCGTGGAAGGGCAACTATTCAAGCTGGCTGGAACAAAAGGAAGCGCGGCTGGAGACCGAGAACAAGCAGATCGACGCGCACATGAAGGCGATGAAACAGGAACTGGAATGGGTGCGCCAGAATCCAAAAGGACGCCAGGCAAAATCCAAGGCGCGTATCGCCCGCTTTGAAGAACTCAATTCGCAGGAACACCAGGCGCGCAACGAGACGCAGGAAATTTTCATTCCTGTCGGCGAACGACTGGGTAACGAAGTCATCGAATTCGACGGCGTGAGCAAAGCCTACGGCGACCGCCTGCTGATCGACAACCTCAGCTTCAAGATTCCGCCCGGCGCCATCGTCGGCATCATCGGCCCCAACGGCGCGGGTAAATCCACCTTGTTCCGCATGATCACCGGCAAAGAAACACCGGACAGCGGCGAAGTGAAAATCGGCCAGACCGTGAAGATCGCCTTCGTCGACCAATCGCGCGAAGGGCTGGAGAACGACAAGACCGTGTTCGACGCCATCTCCGGCGGCAACGATATTCTGACTGTTGGCAAATACGAAACCCCGGCGCGCGCCTACATCGGTCGCTTCAACTTCAAGGGCGGCGACCAGGCCAAACTCGTCGGCCAACTCTCCGGCGGCGAACGCGGACGGCTGCATCTGGCGCAAACCCTCATCTCCGGCGGCAACGTGCTGCTGCTCGACGAACCTTCCAACGACCTCGACGTGGAAACCCTGCGCGCGCTCGAAGATGCATTGTTGGAATTCGCCGGCTGCGTCGCCGTCATCACCCACGACCGCTGGTTCCTCGACCGCATCGCCACCCACATCCTCGCCTGCGAAGGCGATTCCAAGTGGACGTTCTTTGATGGCAACTATCAGGAATACGAGGCGGATAAGAGGAAGAGGTTGGGTGAAGAGGGGGCTAAGCCTAAGCGGATTCGGTATAAGCCGATTAGTCGGTAACCGCATCTATCCCCTCTCCCTCCGGGGGATAACCAGCGACTTGCACGGCTTTATCGTGCTTAGTCGAATGGCTAGTAGTTCTATCAGGGCTAGGGTGGGGGGTGCTGGCTAACCACCGCAGCACACACTAGAATGCACCACATCAGGATTGGAGGTGGATCATGCAAGCAGTCGAATTCATCAGCAAGGCGCACGATGGCGTGGTGGACTTGCCAAGCGAGTTTCAGAACTGGAACGGCAAGCCTGTGCGCGTCATCCTGCTGGAAGAATCCTCCGGGGCGAAGAGTTCTGAACAGGCGGCAGCCAATGTGTGGGCAAAAACATCCGGGGCTTGGCAGGGCGAACAATTGCTGCGGGAGCCACAAGGCGAATACGAGCAGCGGCTGGAACTGAAATAATGCTGTACCTGCCGGACACCAACGTCTGGATTCACCATCTCAATCCGGCCCCTTCCATCGTCAAGACAAAACTTTCATCGCATTCGCCATCGCAGATTGTGCTGTGCGATGTGGTCAAGGCAGAGCTTTATTACGGCGCATACAAGAGCGCGAGGCGCGAAGCCAATCTTTCTGTCCTTGCCACGCTGTTCACCAGTTTCAGCAGTTTCCCGTTTGATGGCGAGGCTGCACGCCTGGCTGGCGAAATCCGCGCCGATCTCGCGCGAAAAGGCAAACCCATCGGTCCATACGATTTACAGATAGCCGCTATCGCGTTGGCGAATGATTGCGTTTTAGTCACGCACAACACAGGTGAGTTTTCACGCATTGCCGGATTGAAGTTGGAAGATTGGGAAGTCGGGAAATGATTGTGGAAAACCGTGGTCTGTCCCCGATTGTTCACCCCGATTGTTCACCGATTGTTCACGCAAAGGCACCCCCATCGGTCCTTACGACATGCAGATCAAAATAATCGGGGACCGAAAATAATCGGGGACAGACCACGGTTTTTCTCGAGCGGAGAGCCTGCTGAGGCGTGTGGTGGCCTCGTACTCGAATGGGCAGCGCAACATCGCACAGAATTGATGGAGGACTGAAATCTATGCCAATCGAAACAGTTACCCAAGAACATTCCGCCGCTGGAGTGACACCCGCCGCACCTTGGCGCGTGAGCGCAGTCAATGTGCAGCCGGGCTATCGGCTTTCCATCACCTGCAACGATGGGACAAACGGCATCGTGGATATGTCGGCGTTGGTGAATAGTGCAAATGCGGGAATCTTCGCGGCGCTAAAAAATGCTCAGTTGTTTCAGCAAGTCCGTATCGAACTGGGGGCGCTCTCATGGCCGAATGGGGCTGATCTTGATCCGCTACGGGTTCATGAAGAGATCGGGAAAAATAATACGTGGTCTGTCCCTGATTAGTTTGTCCCTGATTAGTTAAAGGGCAAGTAAGTCGCTTGGAGATGTGCGACTTCACTGAGGAGTAAAAGCTATGAGCAAAACAACCAAACTACGCAACATCCATCCCGGCGAAGTGCTGCGGGAAGAATTTTTGATCCCGCTGGGCGTCACACAATATCGTCTGGCAAAAGAGATCGGCGTGACCGAGGCGCGCATCTCTGCGATCTGCTCCGGCAAGCGTTCGATCACGGCGGATACGGCGTTGCGCTTGGCTGCATTTTTCGGAACGTCGAGCGGTTTCTGGCTGGGCTTGCAGGCGAATCACGATAGCGAGGAAGCGGCCAAGGAATTGACCGGCGTGCTGGCGCAGATACATCGCTTTGAGCCGCTGGCGGCTTGAGATGTTGAAGAATAATCGGGGACAGCCCACGTTTCTGAGTGACCATGACATCATCGACCAGCAATAAGCGAATCGTCATAATTGCCGGGCCGAACGGGGCGGGCAAGACGACCTTCGCGCGGGAGTTTTTGCCGACCGATGCGGAGTTGCCCAACTTTGTGAATGCCGATCTGATCGCTGCCGGGTTGTCGCCTTTTGCGCCTGATCTGGCCGCGTTCAAGGCGGGGCGGATAATGCTGGAGACAATTGCGGACTATGCGAAGCGCGGCGAGAGTTTTTCATTTGAGACGACGCTTTCCGGTTTGTCTTATGTGCAGATGATCCCGCTCTGGCGTTCTTCCGGCTATTCGGTGAAGTTGTTTTTCTTGTCCTTGCCGGATGTCGAGATGGCAATCGAGCGCGTAGCTATTCGCGTTAAGCAAGGCGGTCATCATGTTCCTGAAGATGTCATTCGCCGTCGCTTTGCGCATGGTATCGAGAATTTTGAGCGCTATAAGCTGTTGGTGGATGATTGGCAGATGTACGATAATTCCGGAGCACCGCCTGTTTTATTAGATGAAAGTTGAATGCCATGAAAGCGCCTGTCTCTCACTCAAAAGACCCCGACCTGCAAAAGGCCCCGCAGGCGTTGATGCGCGCTTCCGAGAAGGCACGCCAACTGGCCGAGCAAACCGGCACGACCTTTGTTGTGCGCAAATCCTCTACCGCAAACAAGCGGAGTAAATAAGGCCTATGCAGCCACCCTGCGGTTGAACTGAAATGGCAGACTCATTGAGCTAATGGGGTCAGCATCGCAATAGATTTTTGCGAGACGAAAGATTCACCTTTCCTTTATTTTCCCTCTCGCTAGAATGACCGTATTCAGTCCTTATTCGGTGACCTACCATGCAAGAACAAATCATCAGCCTGACCGATTTCAAAACTTCCGCCAGCCGTTTGTTGCAGGGGATGCGCGGGGGAGCAAATATCATTTTGACGCAGAACGGTTCGGCAAGCGCGGTGGTGCAGGACTATGCAACTTACCGGGCTCAACAGGATGCCTTCCTGATGTTGAAGCTGATGGTGCAGGGCGAGGCCGATGTGCAGAAGAATCGTGTCACTCCGCAAGCTAAGGTTTTCGATGGATTGCGCGCATCTTTGCTGAAACAGCAAAAACAGCATGGCTGAAGCCAAGACGTATCAGGTGCTGTGGTCGCACACGGCGCAGCAGGATTTGACGGAGATCATCGAGTACATTGCGCAGGATAGTATTGGCGATGCGCTGGCGATCTTGCAAAAGCTGGAAACCAAAGCCGCACTTTTGATCACCTTGCCCAATCGCGGCCGCGTCGTGCCCGAGTTGTTGCATACCGGCATCTCGCAATACAGGGAGTTGATCAGCGCGCCCTGGCGCATCGTTTACCGGGTTGATAACAAGCAGGTCTTGATCATGGCAGTGTTGGATACCCGCCGTGATTTGCAGACGGTGCTTCTCGGCCGATTGGCTCGGTGATACAAGAAATCAAAGAGGGCAGCTTCGCAATTGTTTTACTCATCGCCCGCAAGAGCGATTTTTCTTTGTTAAGTAATCGGGAGCGGATAGCGGTTTCAGGAGCAGTAGTGCGAAACCGTGGCCTGATTTCGCGATGCTCAAGGTTGTAGAGGCACCTCAGGCAAAAGGGTTGAAGGAATTTCTGCAAAGGTACAAAGTCCAACTCACGCGGTTGACTTGAGCGGTACCTTTTCCTGATCCACTTCGACTGGAGGTTCATCATGTTCTCACCTGTCACTATCCCTTTTGGGGCGAAGATGCTTTTTAATACGGCCACGATCAAACCCGGTGTGGCTTTCGAAGATGTCGAGCTGGCGCTGGCCGAGATGTGCAATGTGGTGAAAGACACTTACGGCGGCGACAAGGGCGGATTCATCGCCGGCCAGGTTTATGAGTTCTCGGGTTTCGTTTCGGACGAAGGTTCGTTGAGCGATTCCAGATCGGCGGAGAAACATATTGCGATCGTGACCTACTGGAAGTCTTTCGAGGAGCATGAGCGGTCGCACGCCGACAAGGCATTTAAGGACAAATTCGCGGCTTTGGCCGAACTGTGTGTCGAGAGCAAGGAATTGGGTTACAACATGCTCTGGCAGGGGGTGCTGGAATAGGAACAATTTGGGGCAGGCTGCGGTTTACCTAAAGCCTATATCCCGCAAGGCAAGTCCCCTTGACAATATATTGAATGACGGACAAGTAAGTTGCGTAGAAATCTGCGACTATCATTGAGGAGTAAAGCAATGAGCAAAACAACCCAACTACGCAACATTCATCCCGGCGAAGTGCTGCGGGAAGAATTCCTGATCCCGCTGGGCGTTACCCAATATCGTTTGGCAAAAGAGATCGGCGTGACCGAGGCGCGCATCTCGGCGATCTGCTCCGGCAAGCGTTCGATCACGGCGGACAAGGCGTTGCGGCTGGCTGCATTTTTCGGAACGTCGAGCGGTTTCTGGCTGGGCTTGCAGGCGAATCACGATACCGAGGAAGCGGCAAAGGAATTGACCGGCGTGCTGGCGCAGATACATCGTTTTGAACCATTGGTGGCTTGATTGGTGAAAGCGATTTTGAGATGAAGAATCCTCGATGCGGTGAATAAATTATCGCGATCGTGTTCAAAAATAATTTTTTCAAACCGTTTTGCTCGGCTATGCCTTCAATCTGAATTACTCCATCAACCCGCTCTCCCGCTGATGCCGTATGGCGAGGATGTCCACCCGGTCTTGTTCCGGCAGGTAGCGATACAGTGCGACATAGCCTGTGCGCCCTTTTGAAATCACCAGTTCACGCAGGTTGTCGACGGGGCGCCCGATCAGCGGGTGGCGCTGCAATATTCTGGTGGCATCTACGATCTCGTTGGCTGCCTCGGTGGCAATGGCTGGTGCTTCCCGTGCGAGGAAGTCGAAAACTCGCTCAAGGTCGGTGAGGGCGCGCTGGCTGAAATAGACTGCGGGCATGGTTAGCTAGTGTCATGGAAATTTGATGAGTTCATGCTTCGACAGGCTGTGCGTGTGCTGTTGGGGCGAATGTCCCTTACAGCCACGGCCTACCCCTTGGGGGTATGGCACGAACGGATGTGGGTTGAGTTCA
>Ga0210016_1000236_pt1 | contig 46425 bp, 48 predicted proteins | sample CryGeyCG2014_300_FD_185454 | JGI IMG/M metagenome (GOLD analysis project Ga0210016, IMG submission 185454) | Groundwater microbial communities from aquifer - Crystal Geyser CG02_land_8/20/14_3.00 (SPAdes) (version 2) | ecosystem: Environmental > Aquatic > Deep subsurface > Groundwater | place...
TGTCAAGAAAATAATTTTTGCACATTAATCATGCGTAAAAAGACCAAAAAACGCCCTCGATTTGTCCAAACGGCAGGACTCCCCCGATTTGCAAAAAGACTTAGGAAATTGAGGGGAAATGCCACACAGAAGGAGTACGCTAAGTTTTTAGGAATCTCCTTTCGTGCTTACCAAGACTATGAATTAGGGAAGATCCCTAAGCCAGCGACAATAAATAAAATCGCTCAAAAAGCAGGCGTAGGCGTAGACTGGTTGTTATGGGGAAGTCTTCGAAGTCTTGCGGAAAAAGTTGTGGCTATGAGAATTAAGTCCACTCTTATTCATGAAAGTTTAACTGATGCTGAAATGAGGCTGATGCGTTACTTTTTTGAGAGGGGAATCGTCAGTCCTGAGGATATTGATGTCTTTATGAATATGACTTTAGGTATGAAACATAAGAAATTTCAAGAAGTTATAGATTCTCTTATGGGTGACAGGACTTCTCCGCTCTATATAATGAAAACACAGCTTGAGAGAATATATAATGAGGGTGATCTGAAGAATTTGGAAGCATTAAGGGGTATCTTAAAGGCTCTTGACCCTAATAAAAAGAAACAGGATCCGGAAGGCCAGCCAGATCCAGAGGATAGGTAGCGGAGGGTCGCCACTTAAAAATTTCACAAATTGACAAAATGTACCAAACTTAGACAATCCCGTCGAAATATGACCCAAAGAGGGCAGTGCCAACCTCGCAAATGAAATTCCCATTCCAATATCAGGCTCCCAGTTCTGCTTATTAACCCATTGTAATAATTGAATATCTTCTTTAATAGTGCCAACCTCGCAATTTTCGCCGTCGCATTTGGCCCATGAAAAATCGCCATTTTTACACCTAACTAACTGAATTTATATCACAAAAATATCCAATAAATTTCATCCAAGTGCCTATTATCAAGTGCCAGACACCCTACCCCCCTATAACCTGCAACTTGAAACATGCAACTATATTAATTTCATCACTCCCACTTGAACATTTCTGAACCTGGCTGGCGCAGCGCCATGCCCCACATGAGCCACTTGCCCAGGCTCTCCCTTTCCACAATTTGGCGTTCCCCACATCTGCCAGTGATCTCTATTCGCAATGGCATCACAAGAACTCCAAAAGGTTGGAGTAATCCCGGTATAGGTAGGATTCTTGACCATCTCGCCAAGTTTGCCACTTTTGATCTCCCAGCCAATCTCAGTTCCGAATTGAAAATTGATCCTCTTGTCATCAATCGACCAACTTCGATTGGTTGTTAAGAAAAGCCCTTCCTCCGTATCGGCAATCATCTGTTCTAATGTCCACTCCCCGGGTTCCAGATTGATGTTTGTCATCCGGATCAGAGGAATTCGATTCCAACCATCTGCTCTCATCGTACCATTGCTTTCTTTTCCCAGATGGTGAGCCGTCTCCCTTGATGTTAAAAGGTTGACTAAGATCCCCTGAGAGATAATGGGGACCCTTTGAGCCTTTATTCCTTCATCGTCATAACCGAAGGTTCCCAACCCACCGGGACAAGTAGCATCGGCAACGATATTCACCAATTCTGAGCCATATTTAAAATGACCCACCATCTCCGGTTTTAAAAAACTGGTGCCGGCATAACTGGCCTCGGTCCCGAGAATTCGATCCAGTTCAATGGGATGGCCAATGGATTCATGAATCTGTAGGGCCAACTGTGAACTATCCAATATCAGCGTTGTGGTCTTTGAAGGGCAGGGTTTTGCTGTAAGGAGTTGTGAAGCCTCCTCAGCCATTCTCTCTGCCTGATCTGTAAGGTCTAAATTCTCAATCCACTCATAACCCTGAGTGGAAAAATTCCCCCGAAAAGAGTTGGGATAGGATCGGACCTGAACCTCACTCCCTTCAATGGCTGTGGCTGAAATGCCCGCCCCGCATTCCACGATCTCCTGCTCAATATAAGAACCTTCTGTGGAAGCAAATGTCTTCTCTGTTTTATAAGAACCCAAAAATGCTTCGGAGATCTTCACCTTTTTATTTCTACGGATGGTTTCATCGGACTTAAGGAGAAGATTAAGTTTTGTTTCAGGAGGGACATTAAATGGATCAATAGCCATTGTGGTTTTATATCTATCGACTACAGGAGAAGTGGATGGGAAAACGATCTCCTTCCCTTTGACCCTTGAACTGGCTTTCGCAATCTTCAGCGCCTTGCCAAAGACTGCCTCCATCTCCCTCTTGGTCACTTTTGAACTGCAGGCAAATCCCCAGGCGCCTTGGAAAAGGACTCTGATTCCGAAGCCGAAATCCTCGTCATGGATCAAAGCCCCCACTTTCCCGTTCTTCACCTCGATTTCTTCGCTCTGGCGACGAACGATTCGAATATCGGCGTACTCCACACCTTTCAATTTCGCGACATCGAGGATGTTTTGGATAAGATGTTTCATTACTTACTCCAAATAACGCATAGTGCATAGGGCAGAGCGCATAGCGTCCAAACCAACAAAATCCCAAATCCTAAAACCCAAATTCCAAGTAAATCTCGAACTCCAATCCCGAATAACCGAAACAATTTTGTTTAGATATTGCAATTTCGTTCATTAGAAATTGTTTGTTATTCGGTGCTTGAGATTTGGTGTTTCTTATCATTTCTTTACGCTATGCTCTATGCTCCATGCGCTATGCGATTTCATAGCGCTGATACTCCTGAAAAATTGAATCCATCTATTTTGATAGCAGGAACAACCGTGCCGGTGACAAAACGCCTTGAGTAGACCGTTCCTTCAGAGCAAATTCTTCGATTCTTTGATATGGCGGTCACTTGAGAAAGAGCCTTCAGGATAGATTCTGTAAACCTAAGATTCTTGATCGGTCTTTTGATTTCCCCTTCTTCAATCAAAAAAGTTCCATCCCGGGTCATCCCTGTGATGACGGCTTTCATGGGTTCCACTACATTGGTATAATGGAATCGAGTCACATAAATTCCTTTTCGAACGGACTTGATCATCTCCTCGATAGAGGATCCTCCCCCATTCATAAAAAGGTTGATGGGAATAGGGCCTGCTGTATTGGGTGCGATCAAGCCATGTCCAGTGGAGTCCTTTCCCTCTCGCCCGGCTGTGAAGGAGTCATAAGTCACTTCTTTCGCCACTCCCCTGTCAAAAAAGGCGACCTTCTTCTTTGGAATGCCTTCAAAGTCGAAAGGAACTTGCAACCCTTCTGGGTCAAGACCGTCATCGTAAATCGTCACCTTTTCATCCACCATCTTTTCTCCAAACCGATTAGAGAAAAAGCTTCGGCCTTCTTGCACAGCCAGCGCATGAAAACCCAGATAGCCCAGAAAGGATAAGAGTTCACTCACTGCATAAGGTTCTAAAATAACCTCATACTCCCCTGGTCCAATCTGAAACGGTTCTTCCCTTGATGTCTTTCTGATTGCCTCTTGGGCCAGAGAATCAACATCTAATTGATTCGGGTCCCTGGCCACGAAACTCGCATAACCAGAACTTTTCTCATTCTCCACGATCAGATGGAGGAACAGGTCAGAAAACTTCTGATAGGCCTCCACCCCGAGCGAATTGACCACTGCCAATTCAACCTCTCCATTTGAAAAGGCGCCAGAGGCCTTGAGCCCTCTTCCTTTCACCGAGGTTAAGATGCGTTTGATCATCTTTACCTTCTGATTGGGTGTGAGACAGCTAATATTTTTAGAAAAGGTTTCAATCTCAGGAATGGGTTTCGGCTCTGGCAAAGAAATAAATTCATCGTTTGGTTGTTGAACCTTGGCAAGAGAAATTGCTTTCTGAAGAGATTTTTTTATTGAAGATGGCAGAAAAATATTGGTCGTGATCACCGCAATCTTTTTCCCCAAAACCACTCGGAGGATGAGCAACTGGTTTCTCTCCGCCACGTGTTGGTGAATGGCAGAGCTGGCAAACCGGGTAAGCGAGGAATCTTCTGTCAGTAATACAACCTCTGTCTGATCTGCAGAGGATTCCTGAAGAACGCTTTTGATGAGACGGAGACAAGCCTCTCTTCCCATTATTCTTTCATCGTTCCTTTCTTCTCACCCAAAAAATAAAAGACAAAAAACAGATGTAGGGCAGGGCTTTAGCCCTGCAAATATAAGCAAGCCTGAAGGCTTGCGCTTAGCAATTCTCGGTGAGTTCACAAACTATTGAGATTCTTCGCTTCGCTCAGAATGACAACTGGGGACTTTCGTAATGTCATTCTGAAGGAGCCCTAGCGACTGAAGAATCTCGCTGTATTTTCACCGAGAATTGCTGGCTTGCGCTACAAATTAATTATTGCCGTTGGTGTAATCAATCTTCTACCCTCCTTTCCTAAAGTGGGTTGGGGGGTAAATCTTGTTCTGATAATCTAAGACAGCAGCTTGGATGGCTTTCTCTGCCAGGATGGAACAATGGACCTTCGTCGGTGGAAGTCCGCCGAGGGCCTCGGCGATCACCTGATCTGAAATCATAAGAGCCTCTTCAATCGTTTTTCCTTTGATCATCTCTGTAGTGATGCTCGAAGAAGCGATGGCGGCCCCACACCCAAAGGTCAGAAACTTCGCATCGATGATCCGATCCGTCTCTACTTTGATAAAAAGCCGCATCGTATCGCCACAAACAGGATTCTGAGCTTCTCCAACTCCATCAGGGTTCTCCATCTCGCCCATATTCCTCGGATAGTTAAAATGTTCGAGGACAATCTGATTATACGAGCCCGTTTCTTCTGCCATTCTAAGTCCTTAGCCTAATTCGCAAAGCGCATAGGGCATAGAGCATAGCGTTGCCCCTCACCCTACCCTCCCCCCGTGGGGGAGAGGAGAAGGTGAGGGGGACTGCTCAGGATTTAAACGCTCTGCGCTCTGCGCTTTGCGCTTTGCATTCTTTATTTGCCTAAGGCTTTTTTGGCAAATTCCTTTCCGAATTGAATCGCACTTTTCAATTCTTCCGGATCTGGAACAAATTGAACAGGAAATTCCTTCTCCCAAATTTCGAATTTCTCCTGCTCGAGAGCCTTTCTCATCTCCTTGATCGCCCCTCCTCCCCAACCATGCGATCCAAAGAGGCCGAAGACCTTCCCTTTCGGTCTCAGCCCCTTCATATAGGTTAGGAAGTCTCCCATCGTTGGAAACATTCCGTTGTTCAAAGTGGGTGAACCCAAAAGGATACCTTTTGCATCCAGCATCTCCTCGATGATGTCGCTCCGGTGATTGGATCGCAGGTGAAGAAGTCTTGCTTCCACTCCCTCCTCAATCAAGCCTTTAAGGATAGCCTTGGCAATGCTTTCCGTACTCCCCCACATCGTATCGTAGATGACAAGGAATTTATTCCTGGACTTTCCCTGGCTCCAATCCACGTAGGCCTGAATGATTCGGTTGGGATCCTTTCTCCAGATAAGACCATGGCTGGGTCCGATCATATCGATGGGAATCCCCATTTTCACCACTTCGTCCACTTTTTTCAAAATGAGCGGCGCCAAAGGCCAAAGGATATTGGCATAATATTTTGCCGCGTGTTTCATGATGACATCCCCCACCTCATCTTCAAATCTCTGGGAAGAAGCAAAATGCTGACCAAAGGCATCATTCGGCAAAAGGAGTTGATCTTCTTTAATATAGGTGAACATGCTATCCGGCCAGTGAAGCATGGGAGCCTCCACAAAGGTGAGGGTCCGATGACCGAGGGAAAATGCGTCTCCGCTCTTCACAATCTTAAATTTCAGCGATTTTTTATAATGTTTCATCAGACCCTTCTGACCCCTCTCAGAGGTGATCACGATAGGGTTTCCAATCCGTTCGACAATCTGAGTGAGGGAACCGGAGTGGTCCATCTCCACATGGTTCGAAACCACCACATCAATTTTTGACGGATCAATGATCTCTGAAATGCGCCCCAGCAACTCGAGGTAGAACGGAGCCTTTACCGTATCCACCAGAACGTTCTTCTCGTCCAATATTAAATAAGCATTATAAGTTGTCCCATAAGGAGTGGAATAGCCGTGAAAATCTCTTACATTCCAATCAATCGCTCCAACCCAATAAATCCCCTTCTTCAATTCTACTTTCTCCATCTAAATCCTCCACTCTTTTTTTAAAGTTTTATATTCACAAAAAATAATGAATTTTTTCCAAAAAATCAATGAAGATTAAACTTAATTGGGGTGCTGAAAAAGTTTTTTTCATGTCACCCTGAACGAAGTGAAGGGTCTCAAATCTTGCAAGAACGAGATTCTTCGCTTCGCTCAGAATGACAAATTAGGTACTTTTCGTAACTTTTTCAACAGCCTGCCAAAAAAATCAGGGCCCTTCAAACGGCTGCGTTTGAGGGGCCCTTTGAAGAAGTAATCCTTACAGAGGGGGGTATTATTTTTTTAGCATGAACTCAAAAGAATCAAGGATTTTCTTCATATCCTGACGGTCGTTCGCACCCTCTTTTCCCAATATCATATAAAGAACAAAAATCTGATAGGGTTCTGTAAACCCATAAATCCATCCCTGTTCCCGCTTCACTCCTTTAATGGTATAAGTTGCATACTTCTTTGCAGCAAATTGAACGCCCTTCAAAGAATAAGATGTTGTAGGACCGATCTCAGCCTGGACATCTTTCCCATGCTCTTCTTCTAACTCTTGTTTAAAACTTCCAGTGGCAAGAGTAGTTAATCTCTCAATCGACTCTTGGCTAAATGTCGAATAACGACCTGCCGGCGTGAAATCGAATTGAATATTCGATTTTGTTTTCGGATTATAAGCATATAATTCTGTCTGCTCCTTATCCATGGGAGAAGGCTTTCCATACCCCAGCTCTTCCAGAAAATCAGGGAATTCTGTTGTCATCTTCCAATTGGAAGGAACCGAGATATTAAATGGATATCTTATTCCGGAAAAATGATTTCCCTCAATTCTGCCGGCCGGGACTTTAAGATCTTCTTTCAGTGCCTCTCGAACAGGGGGTATTGTAGCGCATCCCACTAAAAAAATAAAAATTATACCTATTAATGAGAAACTCTTCCTACAATGCAAATCTCACCTCCGTGCCTTTAGATCAGCAATTTCTATACCATCTCATTATCCTACTAAAAAATTTTTTTAACTATTTGATTTTTTTAAAAATTTTGCTTTAAAAAGTCATTGAAAAAATAGAAACGTCGAAACAATAAGTTTTTATTGAAAATTAATGTCTAATAATTGACTCTGAAATAGGGACCACCAATTTATAAAATAGCATATTCTTCTTATTTCAACAGGTTATAATATGTCTTTTTTTTGACCCTATTGTTTTAAATCAATACTATGTAAATTAATAGTGCGGGGTCGGGAGTTCGCCTGCCTTCGCCGAAGCGGCTACGCGCAGGCAGGTAGTTCGAAGTATCAGTTAATGTTAAGATTTTACTCCGAACTCTGAACTCCAAACTCCTTACTAATTAACCTCCGAACTGTTTCACCGGGCATGCCCAATCGCTCCAAGGTAGACAGAAATTTCGTTCTTACCATCCACACCAATGACACGGTCTACCTCTTCATCAAAGAAGGCGCCTACTGTGCAGCAACCAAGATCCAATGCTGTCGCAGCTAAATAGAGAGTCTGGCCGATATGCCCCACATCCATGTAGATGTAACGATAACCCCTCTCTCGATATTTCCACTTCGATCGGTCAACCATGGCTGTCCAAACAAACACGCAGGCAGCCTCTTCAAGCATCTCCTGACCCAATCCAGCTTGACAAAGCTCAGGACCCAAATAGCCCTCCTTCAAAAGAATTAATTGCCTCTCCTTCACATTGTAATGATAGAGTCCCGATGGAATTTCTTCGACTCGGTTCACTGCGAGATAAGTCTCAATAGGGTAAAGGGCGCCGGCAGAGGGTGAAGCTCTGAATTCAAATCCCAACGCCTTCAAAGTGATCCCTTGGGTAGCCCAGATCAATTGTGAAAGCTCGGGGAAAGTAATGGATTGGTTAGAAAATTCTCTAATGGATCGCCTTTGAGCAATCGTCTCCCAAAGAGATTTTCCACCCTTCTGATCAAGGGGGCGAATAGGAAAATGTTTCAAGGCATAAGGAAATTCTTTGTAGGGAGAGGGCTGGTGTCCCCAATCGAGTCCCCCTCGCGGCATGGCTTCTTTTCGATATTTTGTTTCCTGATGATACAGGTCGCCAATTCCCTCTCTTCTCCGATCCATGGAGCACCTCCTTAAAATCTAATTAATAAAAATTGGCTCAAAAATCAATTGCTACCCATGGATTGTTTATAGGAAACCAAAAAGACTTTACAATTAACCATGCAAACATTAACATAAATATATTATCTTCACGCAGGAAGTTGATAGGAGGAATCTGTATCAATGGAAGAGAATAAAGTAAAACCAAACAACCAGAGAAAAAAGTTCATTGCCTTTATTTTATTTCCCATCATCATTATCATCGGAGCGGTGGCGCTCTTTTTTTATAGAGAATATAAATCGACTCACCTCTCAACCGATGATGCCTTTGTTGATGGCAGAGTACATGCCATTGCTTCCAAGATCTCTGGTACGGTTAAGGTGATCCATGTGAAAGACAATCAGTTTGTAAAAAAGGGCTCGCCCATTCTCGAGATAGACCCAATAGATTATGAGGTCAGGGTGAAGGAGGCACAAGCTGGTTTTGAGACCGAGAGAGCAAAACTATCTGAGATCCGGGACAAGGTGGATACCGCTAAAAAACAGTTGACAGGGATCATTGCCTCGATGGAGGAAGCAAGGGCAAATCTTGAGCTTCAGGAGGCCAACCTCCGACAGGCAGAGGTTGACTTCAAAAGAGCAGAATCCCTTCTTAAAAAGGAAGTGATCCCAAGGGAACAGTATGATAAAGCAAAAACTTCTTACGATGTGGCGGCAGCACAGGTCAAGGCAGCCAGGGAGCGCATTAAACAGCTTGAGGCATCCCTTGAAACTCAGAAAGCCGTGATCAAACAAACAGAAACATCCCTCATTCCGCAGCAGGCGCAGATTCAACAGAAAGAGGCTACTCTCAAGGGGGTGGAGTTGAGCAAAAGCTACACCATAATTTATTCACCCTCAGACGGTTACATCGCCAAGAAGTCTGTTGAAATTGGAAATCAAATTCAGCCTGGACAATCTCTCATGGCGGTTGTCCCTCTTAATGATATTTGGATTACTGCAAATTATAAGGAAACCCAACTGGGGAGGGTTAAACCAGGACAGAAGGTGAAAATAATAGTGGATACCTACCCTGGTAAGGTATTTTACGGGAAGGTGGAGAGTGTCCAGGCAGGCACCGGAGCAGTTTTCTCCCTCTTCCCCCCTGAGAATGCCACAGGGAATTATGTCAAGATCGTGCAACGAATACCCGTCAAGATCATTCTTGATCAAGGCACAGATCCTTCCCACAACTTAAGGATTGGGATGTCTGTGGAACCTACCATATTGGTTAATTCTAAATGAGACGTAGGTTGATATGAACAGGTGGATTGTTGCCATCACAGTCATGCTCCCTACGCTCATCGAGATCATCGACACATCGGTCGTCAATGTCTCCCTTGATCATATCCGCGGAAGCCTCTCTGCAGGGATTGACGAATCCACCTGGACGATTACCTCTTATCTTGTATCCAATGCCATTATCATCCCCATTTCCGGATGGCTGAGCAGGCTCTTTGGAAGAAAACGTTATCTCATTTTCTCCATCTCCCTCTTTACCTTCAGCTCTCTCATGTGCGGCTCTTCGTGGAATCTTCAGAGTCTTGTATTCTTCAGAGTTCTCCAGGGTCTGGGCGGCGGAGCCCTTCAGCCCATCTCCCAAGCCATTCTTCTGGAAACATTTCCACCCCATCAGCACGGGATGGCCATGGCGATCTTTGGCATTGGCATCATGTTTGGACCCATTATCGGCCCTCTGATGGGAGGATGGATTACGGACAACTGGTCCTGGCACTGGATATTCTATATCAACGTCCCAATAGGACTTGTTTCAATTTTGATGGCTTTTCTTTTTATCGTTGACCCGCCCTACATGCAGAGAATAAAAATGAAGATTGACTACTGGGGACTTTTGTTTTTAGTGATTGGCCTGGGATGCCTTCAGATCGTTCTCGACAAAGGAGAGAGAGAAGATTGGTTTTCATCCGGCTTCATCACCTGGATGAGTTATATCTCCATCTCTTCTCTGATCATGTTTATCCTGGTCGAGTTTTTCGCGGAGAACCCCATTGTTAATTTGAGGACTTTTAAAAATCTTTCATTCAGCACAGGGAATATCATCATGTTTTTCGTTTTCTTCAATCTTTTTGGAAGCATTGTATTGCTGCCCATTTTCCTCCAGACGTTGATGGGATATACGTCCTTCCTATCAGGGCTGGCACTCGGCCCCGGTGGCATTGCCACCATAATCGCCATGCCCATAGCAGGGAAACTTGTCACAAAGATCAATCCAAAGGCAATCCTTGCCTTTGGCATTGTTGTGGCTGGTTATTCGGTCCATATGATGGCTCAGTTTAATCTTCAGGTTGATTTCAATACCATCTTTTGGCCAAGAGTTGTGTTAGGAATTGGTATGGGCTTTCTCTTCATCCCCCTTACAACGATGACCATGTCAAGCATAAGAAAGGAAGAGATGGGAAATGCCACTGGAATTTTCAACCTCCCAAGAAACCTCGGGGGTAGCTTTGGCGTTGCCTTCATTACAACCATGCTTGCCAGAAGGGCGCAGTTTCATCAGGTCCACCTCGTGGAACATCTCTCCCCCTTCGATAGAAACTTCCAGATTGCCCTTCCACAAATCTCCCAGATGTTGCAGCAGAAAGGGTTTATCCCTTCCCTTCCTGACCAGGGAAGCTTAGGATTAATCTATGGCGAAGTGATAAAACAGGCATCGGTGTTGTCATTTAACGATGCCTTTTACCTTCTTTCAACCATGATGATGCTAATTCTTCCTCTTGTCCTGCTGATGAAAAAAGGGAGAGAAGGTATCCCCGCACCGGGTGTACATTAACCAGAAAGCGCCCACAAAAATAACATACTAAAAGAAAAGTAGCGGTGACGGAAACAGCGTGTTTACCAAGAGGGCAGGTCGTTTGGCTTGACCTCTCTTAAATTTTGGTGCATATTCTCCTTACTCCTTTGACAAATAGTCGCAAACGAGCCAAATTTTGGCAAAAAATGATATTTCTTTGATCCATTATTCTATAATATTCTTAAATTTCAATATATTACGATTTTTATACTTTGGCACGACAATTGCCTATATTTTATCCAAGTTAACTCTTCGCAGACCAGCATTTAATAACGTAAAGAACCAAATAACGGGCTAAATATTCTTCCGGTATAAGCAATGATGGAGTCTCCAGGCAAATTTTTAAGGGAAGAAAGAGAGACACGGAACATTTCGCTGGAGGAAATCTCTAACTTCACCAAGATAAAGGAGCGCCACCTCAAAGCCATCGAAGAAGACAGATATGAGCTTCTCCCCCCTGCCCTTTATGTTAAAGGGTTCTTGAAAGGTTACGCCAGATATCTCACCCTCGATCCGAAAGACATTGTTCTCCAATATGAAAATTATCTGAAAAGTCTTATTCCTCCAGAGCCCATCGAGTTGCCTCAACAGGCTCTACCCCATAAAAAGAGCGTTAGACCATGGTTTCTCTTCTCTCTAATCTTCGCAGTTATTCTCTTGACGGTACTCTTCATCTCCTATCCCGCGCGCCGTCCCATAGAAGAGAAACCTAAAGCTATCTCATTGCCTCCATCCTTACCCTCTCCAGCAATCCAGCAAGAGGTGAGGGTTCAAAGAATTTATCCGGCTCAACAAAATGAGTTTCCAGGATCAGAGAAGTTGGAAGTCAAGAATGTCGCGACACAACAGAGTCCTGTTTTGGAAGTTCTTGAGGCCAGCATCGGGACAGGCATTGAAAGAGATGGCGTTCAACAGTTTCTGACCGGGAAATGTTCAGATTTTACATCCAATAACCAACGGGGTTACTTCTTCACAAGAATCAAGACTCCAAGAACAGGGAAAATTTCCCATATTTGGCTATGGGAAGGTAAGGAGTACTATCGAATGGAAATCGATGTCAAGCCTCCAGCATGGTCAGTTTACAGTTATTACACTTTCCGGCCGCAACACATTGGAAACTGGAAGGCTGAAGCGCGAGATGGGGATCATATTCTAACCAGCCTTAACTTCAGGGTTACTCAATCCAGCGGAGATCGATCTTTATGAAGAATCGAAGTTAGCCTGAAAAATAAATCTATAGCCGCTCTAACAGCCACAGTCAAAACAACAGAATAATTAAGAATAGGCGACCCTAATTAGTCTTCTTCACAGCTCCACTACAGCTAACAGCAGTCTGTTTGGTTAGCGCCTTGAGAACATTCCGAACTATCACTTGATCCCACCTCCGAATCTACCGAGCAACAGCAAGAAGAGCTTTTTCGACCCAGCATGGTATTGATCACCGCAACTGCACAGCCCACCCCCGAACGCACATTGAGAGCTTCGGTAGGACAATTTCGGGCACAGGCGCCACATTCCATACAGGCGTCTTTGTTCGCAATTTCAATCTTGCCGTTTGTTAGACTCAACACAGCATGGGGGCAGACCAATAGACATACACCACAACCCACACACTTTTTCTGCTCAAGCTTTAAAGTGACGACATCTTTAAGATAGATCAAATGGTTCATAAATGTAACTCCTCATGCAATGTAATTTGACCCGAACCAGAGAATGAGGCCTACAATCCCCCCGACAATCTCCAGGGGTAATGCCCAACGCATTTCTTTTCTTACCCCTGAGAGAGAAGTGTAAGTCGATGCTCCTGTAAAATTCATCGCCAGATAAGCCGAGACCGCAGGGATAAGAAAAAACCAAGCCAGTATTTCCAGACGGCCTATCCCTGTGATCCAGTCATTCCAGAAAAAAGCCATGAGGATTGCAGTAAAAAGGAATCCAAGGCTAAGGCCTTTGATAAAAAAAGCCCGGCCGGGTAACCATGGCAACAATAAAGGTGCCAAAACAGCACCAGCCAGAATAGCGGTCAGGAGTGATAGAGCCGAAAAATAGCCATGGTTCAAAGCATTCGTCCAACCTTCTCCTGACTTCCCAACATAAGATAAAAAGAAAAGGATAGGAATGACAATAATACCTACCTTTAGGGCTCCGACAAGTTCCATTGGGATGAGTTCTATTCGCTCCAAAGTCGTAAAGGTCTTGAGTCTCATCTCTGGTGTTGCCTTAAGCCCGCCCTCCAAGAAAGTCGGTAGATCTGTCGCCCGGATGGGGCCATATATAACTTTAAAGCCGGATAATTTCTTGACATGATGAGCCGCAACTCCTGGACCAGACAACTGGGGCAGAATCAATTCCCGATGTGAGACGATCTGGCTCAGGGCACTTGATTTGATTCGGCCAACGAGTTCCATCGTCCCGAAGGTCCCCTTACCCGAAGCACACCAGACATTAATGCCTTTGGTATCCAGAACCAGTATCCACATGTCCCGGCCTGGTAATGCCTCACGCAGCTTGTCAAAGCTCATCTTGTAATTGGCAGTGACCAAGACCGGGGACTGCTCATCGGGCTTTCCTAATGCATAAAGACCGGGTTCGACGGTGTAATGCATGCGGCCTATCCCCCAACGGGCTCTATACCTCCCCAAACGATCTGCCCAAACCAGAGAGGATGAAACCTGAGGCACAGGACCAACGGGGGTCTGGATCGAACCAATAACAAAGGGCTGCTTTAAACTGGGAAGGCTCAACTGAGCCATTCCACCTTTGGGTCAACAGCTTGTAGGTTTAGAAAGGTCTTCCAGTTGTTCTAAGAGGTAATCTTTTGCTTCATCCATGAGAACTCTCCTATGTTGAAAAATTACATGATTGCCATTTTTAAGCGGCCATACCTTTCATCATTGGACCGAGAAAATCTTTCACGCGCTCTGCGAGATGTTCTGCCTTGATCAAATAGATACAGCAAACCTCCCCGCCTTTATCCCAACTGATAATAGCCAGCTTATCCCCTGCGCGGATATTTGCCCTATCTCTCAATTCTTTGGGAAGCACCATTTGTCCCCGTTCATCGACGCTGATGATCGATTCGACCTTGCAATAATTCATCCCCATTTCCACAGGGGAACAGCAAACCTTCTGATTTTTTTTGGGCATGGCATCGTCTCCCATCACAGGAATTTCTGATAATAAGATATATTCAGAATTATCAGTTACTGCTGATATTAAACGAACAAAAAACATTTGTCAAGCGCTTAATCATGGGAGCTCTGAAAAATTACTACACGCTCTTTTAATTACACAATTTTCAAAAGATGATTACGCAAATTTACTTGATTTTTTAATGATTCTCAAATCTATGTAATCGGGTCCTAATCTATGTAATCGGGTCCTAATCTATGTAATTAGAGATTTCTGGATTTTTCGGGAATCTCAAAAAATTTTGTTGACAACTTTGACTGAAAGTGCAAACTTACATATCATATTTTAGTTCACCCCGTTAGAAATTCCAGCGGGGCATTAAACCCCGCCGGAATTATTCTAAAATCTAACCCCGCTGCAGCCGCCGGCCCAGAGGGCCTCCCTCCGGGGCATGAGCCCTTCCGGGGCGGAGCCTGGCCCGGAGGGAGCAGCGGGGCATTCTTTCTAACGGGGTGAACTGGATAGAAAGGGGAAAAATATGAAAGTCCGAGTGGATAAAGAAACGTGTGTAGGTGACGAGACATGTGTGGATGAGTGCCCTGAAGTTTTTGAAATACAGGGGGATGTGGCTGTCGCTAAAATGGAGAACGTGCCTAAAGAGCTTGAGAAAAAAGTGGAGGAAGCAGCAAAAAACTGCCCTGTGGAAGCCATTATCATCGAATAATAGACCTGCTCGTTCTGTTATAATTTTTTATCGTCACCAATAGGGTCAACGAAACATAACCTCAAATGTTCTCTCTTAAAGGGCTGACAAGGATCGTCTCTTTTGGTGTCACCTCGTCGAGTTTTGCAAAAATCTCCCATTTCAAAGGAATATTTTCCACTGCGGCTTCAATGATGAAATCACAATTTGTTTCTATTTTTTAAGTCTAATATCCTGTTCGGGGGATTTTCAATAAATTTTCCTTCAAGGGGAGAGTTATCTTGACATGCCGCTGGGGTGTATGTATAAGCTATAATTATCTCTTCCTTACAAAGGATTGACATAGCATAATGAAAAAACTTAGAGGAAAAACGATCAAATCTGAGATTGTTCTGGCAGGGGATGTTGGCGGGACAAACACTCGTCTTGGCCTTTTTGAAGTAACTAGGGGTCGCCTTCACTTCCTGTTTGAAAAAACCTTTTTAAGCAGAGATTACAAGGGGCTGGAGAATATCCTCGGAGAATTTCTGAATGGACAGAAGGGAATTGGTTCCGCCTGTTTTGGCGTGGCCGGGCCCGTTACCCAGGAAGTCGTCATCGCCACGAATCTTCCATGGTGGATAGACATTCAATCGCTTCAAAAAACGCTGCCTATCAAAAAGGTGGAGGTGATCAATGACCTGGTTGCGAATGCTTATGGCATTTCTGTTTTGAAAAAGAGCGACTTTGAAATTTTGAATGTGGGTAAAATAAAAAAGGGGAATCAAGCCCTTATCTCTGCTGGAACAGGTCTTGGAGAGGCGATCCTTTTCTGGGATGGTCAACAACATGTGCCTTCTCCTTCTGAAGGAGGCCATGCTGAATTCGGGCCCAGAAACCATTTGGAGTTGGAGCTGTTTCATTACCTCTCGAGCTACTTCGATCATGTCAGTTACGAACGAGTCCTTTCAGGGGAAGGCTTTTCCCATATTTATCAATTCCTGAAGGATTCAAAAAGGTTTGGGAGTGAACCATCGTGGCTCTCTAAAAAGATGAAACAAGAAGACCCGGCTGAAGTGATTTCTGAGACGGCTCGTCTCAAGAAGAATAAGTTGTGTAGGAAGGCATTGGATCTCTTCACCTCCATCTACGGCGCGGCCGCTGGAAATCTTGCCCTCCAGGTCATGGCAATTGGGGGAATCTATATCGGAGGTGGAATCGCCCCCAAGATCCTCTGGAAACTGAAGGATGGGACTTTCGTTAAGGCTTTCAAAAAAAAGGGGAGGTTATCCCATATTGTTGCGCATATCCCCGTGAAGGTCATTATGAATGAGAGAACAGCTCTTCTGGGTGCAGCCTCTCGTGCCATGGCTCTTCTAAAGGGTTAAAAGGTTGGTGAAAAATGATATTTTCCGTGCTGCTCAAAAATGTCTAGATCAAGTTGAGCACCCCTGCCTTCGTCCCGCAAGGCGGGACTACGCGCAGGCAGGCGAAATCATTTGTAGGGAACGGTTTTAAACCGTTCCCTACCGGTGTGGCCGCCGAGACGGTGAGGCAGCTGGGAAACGTAGCAGATGGGCATTTTTCAGCAGCCTCTTGAGGAGTGAGTGATGATGAGCATCGAAGAATGGAAACGATATAAGGAGTATCTGAATTTCAATCCTGAGATCGGGCTGATGGTGGATATCAGCCGCATGATGTTTCCAAAGGACTATTTTGATCGGATGGAAGCTCCAATGCAAAAGGCCTACCGAGACATGGAGGCCCTTGAATTCGGGGCGATTGCAAACCTTGATGAAAAAAGGATGGTTGGCCATTACTGGCTCCGTGCCCCGGAATTGGCTCCGAGGCGAGAGATCACTCGTGACATTCAGGAAACCCTCCAGGCCATCAAAGATTTTTCCAGAAAGGTTCATACCGGAAAGATAAAATCCCAGAAAGGAAAGCGTTTCTCCCACATGCTGATCATTGGCATTGGTGGATCAGCCCTGGGTCCTCAGTTTGTATCCGATGCACTCAGAACCTTCAAAGATCCGGTCAGACCCTATTTTTTTGATAATACCGATCCGGATGGATTCGACCGAGTTTTAAAAGAAATAAAGGGTGCTTTATCCAAGACCATGACGATTGTCATTTCAAAAAGTGGGGGCACGATAGAAAATCGAAATGGAATGCTTGAGGCGAAGGCTGTCTATCAGTCAAGGGGACTTCGTTTCGAAAAACATGCTGTGGCGATTACCGAAGTAAATAGCAATGTTGACCGAATGGCAAAAAAGGAGGGATGGATCGCAAGGTTTCCGATGTGGAACTGGGTGGGTGGAAGGACCTCAGAGACTTCTGCAGTTGGGCTTCTCCCCGCGGCGCTCCAGGGTATTGACATAGACGCACTCTTAGAAGGTGCCCGCCTCTGCGATGAGGTGACACGGAAAAAAGATTCGCGAACCAACCCTGCGGCCCTTTTGGCTCTCATGTGGTATCACGCCACGGGAGGTCGCGGGAAAAAAGATATGGTCATTCTTCCTTATAAGGATAGACTTCAGCTCTTTCCAAAATATCTCCAGCAGCTCATCATGGAATCCCTTGGCAAAGAAAGAGATCTCAACAGTCAGATAGTCAATCAGGGGATCTCGGTTTACGGCAATAAAGGCTCTACTGACCAGCACGCTTACGTCCAGCAACTTCGCGAAGGGGTAAACAATTTCTTCGTCAACTTTATTGAAGTGCTCAAGGATCGTGAAGGCCATTCTTTAATGTTGGATGGGAAGGCGACCAGCGGTGATTTTCTGAATGCCTTTCTCCAGGGCACCCGAAGGGCCCTCGGCGAAAAAGGCCGGGAGTCCATCACCCTTACGACTGAAACAATAGATGCCCGCTCCATTGGCGCCTTGATTGCACTTTATGAGCGAGCCGTAGGTTTCTATGCATCGTTGATCAATGTCAATGCCTATCATCAGCCCGGTGTGGAGGCGGGCAAAAAAGCAGCAGGGTTGGTGATTCAGCTCCAGGCCAATGCCCTTGCCTTTCTTAAGAAAGAAAAAAGAAAGTCATTCACATCAGAGGAGATTGCCTCGGCCATCGGCGCGCCGGAAGAAGCGGAGATGGTATTCAAATTAATGGAGCACGCCGCTTCTAATGTGGATCATCCGATCAAAAAGCTATCTACTGAACCTCCCTTCCTTTCCCGGTATCAATACCAAGATTAATCATTTGATCATAACCCACCCAATGAAGGAGTTGGCTTTGGGGTCACATCTTCAGATGTCATTAATTTTAGTTAAAATATCTGATGGTAAAGGCTAATGCTAGCGGGTAGAAGCCGCCCGAGGTTGCATGATTGGCTGGATGATTCCTTTGATTCTTGAGAGATGCTCCAAAACGGATTTGAAGTTGGCAGAGAGGATGAAAGAATGCGCGCTCAAGGAGCCGTCTGGGAAACTCTCTAATTGACAACACCTTCGAAAAAGTAATAACTTTAGGATCATTTACAAAAGAAGGATTCAACTTGAATTAGGTTAAGGCTGAAGTTGAGGTTAAGATTTTCTTGACCTTAACCTAAACCCATGAATCCCTGCCTGCGGCAGGCAGGCTGGAATCCTTGAATCCTTTTCGCAAAGTCTTCAAATGAAAAAACAGTCGAAGATCACTGTCGGCATCATGGATCGGCAGACCGAAGTCTTGGGTTGTCTGGATGGAAATTTCCGCGGGGATGGTTTCGGCCCTGTATCAGGTTGGTTTTCAGCAAAGGGGACAGCGGGGATGATCGTGCTCTTCGATGAGACCCATCGTGAAATCACCCGTTCTCCATCGATCAGGTTCACAGCCCAAAAAGATTCCACCCTTCGACTGCGCCAAGGGACAAAGGTGCGCTCAGGGCAAGCTTTTACACTCTTTAATGTAACCATCGGAAACCGCTTCCACTGGGAGAGGACAGAAAATCAGACCTTTCAAGGGAACCTGCTTCTCTGTCTGCGCGAGGACGAAACGATCGCCGCCATCAATGAAATCCCCCTGGAGGATTATCTAAAAAGTGTGATCTCCTCAGAGATGAGTGCTGAAGCTCCGATGGAATTTCTGAAGGCCCACGCAATCCTATCCCGGAGCTGGCTTCTGGCTGGCCTCGGTCGAAGGAAAAAAACAAAAAAAACGTCCATACCGGCGGGGAAGGAGAAGCTCCTCGCCCACAGGGCGGAACTTCCCAGTAATGTGTCGCCCATTTATACTGTGCCCCTTGACCCCGCCAAGACGGGGCTTTCGGGGTGCTTGCCGGCCACCGAAAAGGAAGGAGAGGTGATACGCTGGTATGACCGGGAGGACCACGACCTCTTCGATGTCTGCAGCGATGACCACTGCCAGCGCTACCAGGGCATTACAAAGATCGTATCCAAACAGGCCGAAGATGCTGTCCGAGAAACGCGCGGGATGGTGATCACCTACCAGGATGAAATCTGTGATGCCCGATATTCCAAGTCCTGCGGGGGAATCACAGAAGACTTCGGCACAGCCTGGGATGATAAACGAATCCCTTATCTGATAAGCATTTCGGATGCATCAGTCCCTCATCGCCCGATCGGGACGGAGGAAGAAGCTTCGCGCTGGATTTTTTCGGCCCCCGAAGCCTACTGCCACACAAAAGACGAAGCTCTTCTCGAAAAAATCCTTCCCGACTTTGACCGCGAGACAAAAGGTTTTTTCCGCTGGAAGGTCGAATACTCCCGGACGGAACTGGAAGAAATCCTTCGAGAAAAATCGGGTTTTGATTTCGGGACGCTGCATGAAATTGTACCCCTTCACCGTGGTCCTTCGGGCCGGATCTCCCGGTTAAAAATCGTCGGTTCGAAGAGAAACGCTGTCGTGGGAAAGGAGCTTGAAATAAGGCGCTGGCTCTCCCGTAGTCACCTTTACAGCAGTGCATTCCTTGTGACGGTGAAACAACATCTTCACGGGGAAGCCGAGCGATTTACCCTTCATGGTGCCGGCTGGGGACACGGCGTGGGACTCTGCCAGATCGGCGCCGCTGTCATGGCAACCCGGGGATTTTCAACGGAGGAAATTTTGAGACATTATTTCAGGGGGACGGAAATTAAAAAAATCTATTGAGCATTGAATGGACGCTTCCACACCAAAACCGACATCGCGAAATCCCTGGGCCTGGGTCCCCTCTTTGTACGTTTCCGAGGGGATTCCTTATATCATGGCAATGACAGTTTCAGTGGTGCTCTACAAACGCCTTGGCATTTCAAACGCCAAGATCGCCTTTTACACAAGCTGGCTCTATCTTCCCTGGGTCATCAAGCCGCTCTGGAGCCCCTTTGTCGACCTATTCAGGACGAAGCGATACTGGATCCTTCTGATGCAGCTCGTCATCGGTGCGTCACTGGCCTGCATTGCGTTAAGCATCCCGGCTGCCAGGTTCTTCCAATATACCCTTGCCTTCTTCTGGCTGATGGCCTTCAGCTCGGCAACCCATGATATCGCTGCCGACGGCCTTTACATGCTGGGGCTCCCGGAGCATCTCCAGGCTGCCTTTATCGGGGTGCGAACGACCTTTTACCGCATCGCCACGATCGCGACCATGGGCGGGCTTGTCATCTTTGCAGGTTATCTCGAAGGAAGCGACCATGATATCCCCACAGCCTGGTCCATCGCCTTCTTTGTGTCGGCTGCCGTCTTTGCAGCCCTCTTCCTTTATCATTTTTTTGTTCTTCCCTATCCGACTGCGGACCGTCCGGCTAACCGTAACCCTTCGACGTCCCTCACTGCGGAGTTCCTCCACATCTTCGGCCTCTTCTTCAGGAAAAAGAAGATCGTTACCATTCTTGCTTTCCTTCTCTTCTACCGGCTCGCGGAGACCCAGCTTCTCAAGATCATAGCGCCCTTTCTCCTCGACCCTCGCTCAAAGGGGGGACTGGGACTCACCACATCAGAGGTGGGAATTATTTACGGCACGGTGGGGGTAATTGCACTGATGCTGGGAGGGCTTCTCGGCGGGTATGCCATTTACAGGAAAGGGCTCAAGTTCTGGATATGGATCATGGTCTGCATGATGCATTTGCCAAATCTCGTTTTCGTTTATGTCTCGCAGACCATGCCTGACAATTTCCATTTGATCAACCTCGCAGTTGCCGTGGAGCAATTCGGTTACGGCTTTGGCTTTACAGCCTATACGATGTTTATGATTATGGTGTCGGAGGGAGAGTATAAAACGGTCCACTACGCCATTTCCACGGGAATTATGGCCTTGGGTATGATGGTACCGGCCATGGCGAGCGGTTGGCTCCAGGAACAGCTGGGCTATCAGAACTTCTTCCTTTGGGTCATGGCCGCAACGGCCCCGGGGTTCATCGTGGTGGCACTGGTGAAAATTGATCCAGAGTTCGGAAAGAAAAAGACGTGAGAAACCATTGAAAGGGCGACGATTCAAGACAGCCTTCATCCTGGGCGCTGGGCTGGGGAGGCGGCTTCGCCCTCTGACGGAGCGACGTCCGAAGCCGCTCCTGGAGATTGGAGGACGTCCCATCATCACTTACGCGATGGATCATCTCCTGAAAGTTGGCGTGGATCGCTTCATCGTGAACACCCATCATTGCCCGGGAGTCTACTCGGAAAAATTTCCTGACAGGCGATGGCATGGTGTGCCCATTACCTTTCGCCATGAACCAGTCCTTCTGGACACGGCGGGGGGACTTAAAAACATTGAAGATCTCCTGAACGAGGACGAGGCCATCTTCTGCTACAACGGGGATGTAGTGACTGATCTTCCCTTGCAGAGCCTCTTGGAGGTCCATGAGCAGAAGCGACCGGAGGTAACGCTTGCCCTGCGAAGCAGCGGCTCTCTTCTCAATGTGAACATCAATGAGGATGCTGAGATCTGCGATCTTCGGCACACACTGGGAAATCGGGGAGTTCAAAGTTGCCTCTTTGCCGGCATCTATGCCATGGAGACATCGATCCTTCAGTTTCTTGAAGCCGGCAAAATCGAATCCATCATTCCTGCCTTGATCAGAAGAATCGTGGATAAACAGGGATCTATCCGGGGAATCGTCATAGACGAAGGCGAGTGGCACGATATCGGCTCCATTGAAGCCTACGAAGCCCTGAAAGCCAGCATGTCAGCGGGCCTTATCGTATCCGGTTAGTCTTTTCTGGACACTTAAGGAATGCTTCCGCGCAGATCCAAAAGGGTGTGTAATTTGATGGCTCCTTTGTGCTTCCGGAACTTGGCCCATGGGAATTACCCCTTGTTTTCGAAGGGTGATTGGGATATAAATATTCGATAGTGCTGGTGAATGGTGATTGTGGAAAAACAGGTTTCATTGACACTAATCACCATTACTATTTACCGAAAGGCGAATGGCAATGAAGCGAAGATGGTTTATTATAGGCGTTTTGGTTCTGGGATTTTTCTTGCTCTTCAATGCATCTTCATCCCATGCCCAAAAATCGCACAAGACTCTCATTCTCCTCTATAGCAATAATATTAATGGCGAGATTGAACCCTGTCCGACCTGAGATCAGAAGAATCGTCTTGGCGGTCTGGCCAGGAGAGGGGCGTGGGTGAAGGATTTACGGGAAAATGAAAAGGGGATACTCGTTTTAGATTCCGGCGATCTCCTTTTCAAAAAATATCTTAATCCCATTCCTGAAAATGGGTTAAAAGGAATGAGCGAGAAGGCCCATCTTATTGTCGAGAGTTTCAATCTGATGGGTTACGATGCCATAGGTATCGGGGATGATGATTTGAGCCTTGGAAAGGAATTCCTGTTGGAGATTTCAAAGAAAGCCAATTTCCCCTTCCTTTCTTCCAACCTCCTTGATGAGGCGTCGGGAAAAATTCTTTTTCAATCTTCTCTGATAAAGGAAATCAATGGTCTTCGAATTGGCATTTTTTGCCTTCTCTCGCCTGATTTCTTTCCAGGTCCTTCTGACCCCCGGAGAAAGGGATTGAACATGCGGTCACCGATCGAAACAGCCCAGGCCATGGTCAAAGAACTTAAACCCAAAACCGATCTGATCATCCTCTTGAGCCATCTTGGCTATGTGAAAGATATCGAGTTGGCCCAGACCCTCCAAGGAATCAATATCATCGTGGGCGGCCATACCGGAATCAATCTCATCTATCCTCCTGTCATCAAAAACACCCCTATTCTTCAAACCGCCTCTCGGGGGATGTTTGGAGGAAGGCTTGACCTCATCCTCTATAACAACGAACTTATCTTTTACAATTCGGCAACCCAAATATCTTTGGAGAATAACCTCAACAGTATCAACCAGCGATTAAACTCTAAAGAAACACCGGAGGCTGAAAAGGCTCAATGGCGAAAAGCCCAAGAAGAGACTGAACGAACCCTAAGCCAGCTCCGGGGTAAAAACGTATTCACCAATAACATCATTCCACTGCAGGGTCAGATGAAAGAGCTTCCTGATATTAAAAAGATAGTCGAAGCTTATAAGGCGAAACCCCAGACAACAGAAAATCCTGTCTCTCCGAAATGACGAAGATGGCAAGCATTGATCTAATCCTTTTACATCCGCCAACCCTTTACGACTTCAGAAAACGGCCTGGGATTTACGGTCCGATCAGCGATGTCGTCCCCTCCACGCCTATCTTTGAAATGTATCCCATTGGATTTGCCAGCCTCTCAGAATATTTAGAGCGCCATGGTCTCAAAGTCAGGATCATCAATGTCGCCATGAAGATGCTCAAGGATGACAAATTTGATGTGGAGCGGCTTATTCAAAAAAATAAGCCCGTAGCCTTCGGCATCGATCTCCATTGGATGGCCCATGTCCAGGGAGCATTGGCTCTCGCAGAAATCATCAAACGGTTTCATCCCAAAATCCCCATCATCCTGGGTGGGCTTTCTGCCACCTATTACCATGAAGAGATTCTCCATCAATATCCTTTTATCGATTTTGTGATGAGAGGAGATTCTACAGAAAAACCTCTGCTTCAACTCCTCCAAACGATCAAAAAAGGGGGAGATTTTAAAAATATTCCTAACCTTACCTACCGGGATCGGAGGAACGGAATTCAGGCCAATCCCCTCACCCATGTACCGGAGAACCTTGACGAGATTACGATCGATTATTGTCACATCATGAAGAAGGTGGTGAGGTATGTTGACCCCACGGGCTACCAGCCTTTTCTTGATTGGTATACCTATCCTGTGACAGCCGTCTTCACCTGCCGGGGATGTATTTATTCTTGTAAAACTTGCGGGGGTTCCGCACAGACCTTTCGAACGATGGCGAATCGGAGGAAACCAGCCTATCGGAATCCCAAATTATTGGCGCAGGATATCTTCAATATCTCAGATCACCTCCATGCGCCGGTGATGATCATCGGCGATATCTTTCAACCCGGAGAAGAATATGGTTTTACCTTTCTTCAGGAGATGAAGAGGAGGCCGATTACCAACCATATCGCCTTTGAATTTTTCGTTCCTCCTTCCAGAGCTCAACTAAAAAAAATTGCCGAGTCCATTTCGAACTTCAATATCGAAATCTCTCCAGAGTCTCACGATGAAGAAGTCCGAAGGGCTTTCGGAAGGCCCTATAACAATGAATCGTTGGAAAGGATGCTTGGGGATGCCATCGACCTCGGCTCGAAACGGATCGATCTGTTTTTCATGACTGGCCTTCCAAAACAAACCTATCGATCCGTACTGGAGACGGTGGATTATTGCCGTTCTCTATTGGAACGATTTCGTTCCTATCACAAACTCTTCCCCTTCATTTCTCCCCTGGCCCCTTTCTTGGATCCCGGGAGTATTGTCTTTGAAGCGCCAGAAAAATACGGATACCGTCTGCTTTATCGGACAATGGAGGAACACCGTCAGGCCTTATTGGCCCCCAGTTGGAAATATATCCTCAACTATGAAACGGAATGGATGAATCGGGATGAGATCGTCTTCAGCACTTATGAAGCTGGAAAGAGGCTCAATCGTCTGAAGGCCGAATTCGGTCTGATCGATCGAAAGACTGCAGAATCGGTTGAGATGCGGCTTGACGGGGCAGTCCAGATGATGAAGGAGATCGACCGGATCATGGCCCTTCCAGATCCCAGAGAGAGAGCGCACGCCCTGGAGTCCGTTTCAAGTGGACGTCTCTCCCTCCAGCATTATAGCATGTCAACCATTTGTGAGAAAAAAGAACTGAAATGGCCCACTCGATTCATTCGAATGAACTTCGTCAAGATTCTTAAAACACTCCTGATGAGGAGGAAGCCCAATGTCTCTGTCCCTTCGTCAACAGGCGCTCCGTAAGATTCCCAGTGTAGATGAAATCCTTTCAAGGCCAGAGACCGTTGATCTCTTAAAGGTCCATCCCCGTAATGTCGTGGTCAAAGCCATCCGAAAGGGATTGGGACAACTGCGCGAAGAAATCCTCCATCACAAAGAACTTTCTCAATGGGGAGATGCCCTCTTCTCTTTCGAACACCTTTATCCTCTTTTCCAAAAAGAGATTGACCTTCAGATTCAACCCCGGCTCCGCCGAGTCATTAATGCAACCGGAGTGGTAATCCATACGAATTTGGGAAGATCTCCACTCCACCCTTCTGCGATTGAACACTTGATTGACGTCTCTAAAAGCTACTCCAACTTAGAATACGACATCGACCTGGGGGAGCGGGGAAGCCGATATACTCATGTCGAAGAAATCCTCTGTCGCCTCTCAGGCGCTGAATCAGCCTTGGTGGTCAATAATAATGCAGGGGCTGTTCTGCTTGCCTTGAATACTCTTGCAGAAGGCAAGGAGGTTATCGTTTCAAGGGGAGAATTGATCGAAATCGGAGGAGCCTTTCGGATTCCAGATGTGATGAAGCGTAGTGGCGCCATTCTCAGGGAGGTCGGGACAACCAATCGCACTCACATCAGTGATTACCAGAAAGCAATCGGCCCGCAAACAGCCCTGCTTCTGAAGGTCCACACCAGCAATTTCAGAGTGATGGGGTTCACCTCCGAAGTCTCTCTCCAAGATTTAGTCCAACTGGGAAGAGAACATCATTTCCCTGTTGTGGATGATTTAGGAAGCGGCTGTTTGGTAGACCTTAGCCTGTATGGATTAGAAAAAGAGCCTACCGTTCAAGAGACGATCAAAACTGGCGTGGGTGCGGTCACCTTTAGCGGCGATAAACTCCTTGGAGGTCCACAGGCCGGAATTATTTTGGGGAAGAAAACATTTTTGGACCTCTTCAAGATCAATCCCCTGACCCGAGCCCTTCGCATCGATAAGCTCACCTTAGCCGCTCTTGAATCCACTCTTCTCCTTTACCTCGATGAGAAGAGAGCAATGGATGAGATTCCAACCCTCAGGATGTTGAGCCTGGATACGAGTAAATTAAAGAGGAGAGGAAGACGTCTGCTGAAAAAATTGCAAGGGATGATGAACAAAAGGATGACATTCACTCTGAAAGAAGATGTCTCTCAGGTGGGCGGTGGAGCCCTTCCCCTTCAAGAACTTCCAACCATGGTGATCGCCATCAAACCTCTCGACTTTTCAGTAAACAGTCTCGAAGAAAATTTAAGGAAGGGGGACCCTCCCATCATTTCTCGAATCAGCAAAGAAGAATTGATCCTGGATATGAGAACCGTCTTCGATGAAGAAATCCCTCTGTTGGTCGCTGGTCTTGAAAAGGCTCTGAAACATCTCCAGTCGCAATGACGCAAAATTCGTTAAAAAATATCATCCCAAATCCCCCCAACCCCCCTTTACCCTCCGGGCCAGAGGCCCTCTTGGGCCGGCGGCTAAAGGGGGGAGAGGGGGGATTATCTTTCTCCCTTCGGGTAACAGCACGGGACCAAGGAAGGCGCCTCGACCAGTTTCTTTCGGAAACCCACCTGAACCTCTCTCGCTCTCAGGCAAAGATTTTAATTGAGAAACATCACATCTTTCTGAATCAGAAACCTACTAAGCCCAGCGCTCATGTAAAAACAGGTGACATGGTCTCAGGAACCCTTCCCGAACCCAAACCCCTTTCTCTCAAACCAGAACCCCTTCCCCTCACCATCCTTTACGAAGACTCCTCCATCATCGTCATTGATAAACCTTCGGGAATGGTCGTTCATCCTGCCTTTGGAAACCCTTCCGGCACATTGGTCAATGCCCTTCTTTATCATTGTAAAGATCTCGCTGGTATTAATGGCGTCTTGAGGCCAGGTATTGTGCACCGATTGGATAAGGGTACTTCTGGTGTGATGGTCGTCGCTAAAAATGACGAGGCTTTCCATCATTTGACCAAACAGTTTAAAAACCGGACGGTGGAAAAGATTTATTGGACCATTGTCTATGGGAAATTTAGTCAGAACGAGGGCTTAATCGATTCTGCCATTGGAAGACACCCAAGCGAGAGAAAACGAATGTCCACCCGAACTAAAAAAGGAAGGATGGCAATCACTCGTTGGAAGAGGATTGAGGAATTTGATAACTGTACTCTCCTTGGTATCTTTCCTCAGACCGGTCGGACCCATCAGATCCGGGTTCACCTCTCCTCCATCGGCCATCCCCTTTTGGGAGACCCTTTATACGGAAGAAAAGGAAGACCCGGTGCGATCCACGACCCTGTTTTAAAAGAGTGCGTGAAGAGAATAAATCGCCAGGCCCTCCACGCACACCGATTGGAATTCATCCACCCTCGGACAGGAGAAAGGGTATCGTTTGTTTCACCCATCCCTCAAGATATGAAAGAAGTATTGGAATGGTTAAGATCAAAAGCAACCGCAGGTTAATCTGAACGATGAAAATTGATAATTCCCCCTTTACAAAAGGGGGAATTATTTATCGCCTCCCTTTACTAAAGGGAGGGTGGGGGGATTATGAAGATTTTTAGTCGATCTTCTCTAAAATCAAAGAACAACCTTCCCTATTTCGAAATTCCTGAATTAACGAAACTCGGATGGGTCCAGCATGCCTTTCTAACCCGCCAGGGTGAAGTGAGCCTTCCCCCTTACGATTTACTCAACCTGAGCGATAAAAACGGCGATCAGGAAGAATTCGTCTCTAAGAATAAAAATATAATTGCTAAAGCCTTTGGTTTTGATTCGAGTCGTTTGATCCTGCTCGATCAAATGCAACAAGACCAAATCCTTCTCCTGAAAGGACCTGCCATCACCCTTCCCTTCCCTTTAGAATATGATGCCCTGATCACGAATTCTCCGAATACATTTCTGGGTATCCTCACTGCGGATTGCCTTCCAATCTTTATTGTTGATCAAAAAAGAAAAGTGATTGCTGCAATCCATGCCGGGAGGCAAGGAACAGCTCTCTACATCACTGCAAAGGTTTTAAAAAAGATGGAGGAGGAGTTCGGTTGTTCATCAATAGACCTCCTTATCGCCATGGGCCCATCCATAGGCTCTTGCTGTTATGAAATCGACGAAAAAGTCTTTCATTCAGAGTGGGAACACTTTTCGACCTCAAGAGGAGTGGGAAAATGGATGGTTGATCTTGCTCAGATCAATATCGCTCAGATGAAGAGCGAAGGGATTAAAGAAGACCAAATTTATTGGATTAACCTCTGCACCCATTGCCATAGCGATCTTTTCTTTTCCTACCGAAGAGAAGGTCGAACTGGAAGGCAACTCTCGTTTATAGGAATCATATGAATAAAAAGGGGTCAAGGGGTCAAGGGGTCAAGGGGTCAAGGGGTCAAGGGGTCAAGGGTTTTTCGAAGGGATTAAAGTGTTAGCTTGAACCCTAGAACCCTTGAATCCTTTTTTAATGAGACTTTATATGAAAGAAACCCTTATAAAAGTTTATCTCCAACCTAAATCCTCCAAAAATGAGATCGTGGGTCCCTATCGGGATGGGATCAAAGTAAAGGTAACCGCTCCACCTATTGAGGGAAAGGCAAACGAGGCTCTTATTCGGTTTTTGGCTAAGGAATTTGGAATTTCCCCATCTTGCGTAGAAATCCTTAAGGGCCACCACTCCCGAGAAAAAACATTGAAGATCTCAGGGGTGGTGGATCAGGATTTGGTGAAGAAAATACTTGGAAAATAACTGCGTAATAATTTGAGGACATATTGTAGCGTCGGCATTTACTGCCGACGAAATCCCTTTTTAGGATTTATGTGTCCCAAAGCAAATTTGATTTTTTGGTCTTTTTCGTGTAGTATTCTCCATGGTTTCTCTGGAAAGCAATCAAAATCAATTCGATTTACAATTTTGAGAAGATGCCGAAGACAAAAGACAGTATCACTAACTGGATAAAATCATCTAACTATGACATCAAAACAGCAGAATATATGCTCAAGACGGCCAGATATATTTATGTGCTATTTATGTGCCACCTATCGGTTGAAAAATTATTAAAAGCCCTTTACGAAGCCGTTCTGAAGAAAATCCCTCCTAAAACACATAACCTCATCTTTCTATCTAATTCGATCAATTTGGAGATCCCCCAAAACCACCTCAAAATACTCGAATCCCTCAATGATTTAAGCATCGTTACAAGGTATCCGGAAGACATTGATGGTCTTGTCCGAGCTTTTAAGAAGGACAGGGTAGAAGAGTACCTCAAGGGAACGAAGGCATTGCTAAAATGGTTAAAAAACGACACGAGATTAAAAAGATAATTGAAGAATATATTAGCCGACTAAGATCGCTTGGGATTGAAGTTTCCCAGATCATTTTGTATGGTTCTTATGCAAAAGGGAAACCAAAAGAATACAGCGACATTGACATCGCTGTTGTATCTCCTGCATTTAAGAAATTAGATATTTTTGAGCGTCAAGAGATTTTAAGTAAAGCCCATCACCAGTTTGGAGAGCCCATTGAACCAATAGGACTGACACCTGACCAGGTCAAAGAAAAGAAGGGGTTCGCCAGAGAGATCGTTGATAACGGTATCGTTATTTATACTAAGTAGCATCGGTATTTATTGCCGACGGAATCTCAATTGAGGAAAGATGCCTCTTTGAGCAGCAAAAATGTGAACCTGTCACCAATAGTTCCAATAGGCCTTCTGTTTGAACGACCCGTTATAAGCCTTTTGCGTTCTTCATTTTCTCCGCTACCTGCTGTAACAAGGACAATTCGGAAGCAAACTGAAACCTTCCATGGTTGATTCTAGAGAAATCATTTCCTTTGAAGAATTCCTCATGTTCCAGACGAAATTGAAAAGTTACAGAAATCACGAAAAAAGTCTTCAAAGCGAACCCTTTTCTTCCCTCCATTTTATAAGCTTAAAAGTCCAAATTTTAATTAACTTCACCATTCGCTAAAACAGCATACTGTCTCATAAATGGCCAAATGTTTGTGTGCAATAACTTGACTTTAAAAAGAAAATCCTTTAGGTTATACTTTGGAAGTGGACAGGTTCTGGTGGGCCTCCTGGACTTCAAATCCAGTGACGGGCAGAGATGTCCGTGGTGGGTTCGATTCCCATGCACTTCCGCCAACTCAACGAGCAAAGTACATAGAGCATAGGGCAAAACGTACAAATTATAATAATAGAAGAAGGAGAAAAAGATGTTTGGAATAGGAATGCCGGAGTTGATCGTCATCTTGGTGATCATCCTGATCATTTTTGGCGCTGGGAAACTCCCTCAGATCGGTGAAGGGATTGGAAAAGGGATTAGAAACTTCAAAAAGGCGACCAAAGATAAAGAAGAGATCGACGTCACTCCCCAAAAGCCTGAAGAGATTTCTGAAAAAAAGTAAGGAGTCGAGTATCTTTTATCTCCAATCAGAATGGGACACATTGCCTACATTGGGATTGGTTCTAACCTTGGCGATAAGTTACACCACTGTGAGAAAGCTATTTCAGAGATCTTAAAAATCGACCGCCACAAGCTCATAGCAAAATCTTCTTTCTTTAAGACGCAACCTATTGGCTACACCTCTCAGGATTGGTTTGTTAACGGGGTAATAAAAATCGTGACCGATTTAGAAGCCCCTGAGCTCCTCCGAACATTGAAGACCATCGAGTTCCAGTTGGGCCGTACAGAAAACATTCGATGGGGACCCCGAACAATTGATCTGGATATCCTCTTTTTCGATGATATTGAGATTCACATTGAGGAACTTCAGATCCCCCACCCTCTCATCCAGGATCGCCAATTCGTCCTCATCCCCTTGGCTGAAATTGATCAAAATCTCATCCATCCCGTTTTGAAAAAAACTGTCCAGGAACTCTTAAACAGCTTCATAGAAGATCAGGGGGTCGAAAAGATATAAATTCCAAATTTTGAAGTCTAATTCGCATAGGGCAAAGGGACCAGTGCATAGGGAAATAAAAATAAGAAAAATTACGATAAAGAAATCCTATGCTCTATGCGCTCTGCTCTATGCTTTGATATTGGATAGATCATGTCTCGTTTGATTTTATTCATCATCCTTTTTCTCCTCCTTTACGCCATTCTTCGCTACCTTATTAAAGACATGGCCGTGTGTAGGAAAAAATTAAGTAGAAAGTCCGAGCCCGAGGAACTTGTTCAAGATCCCTACTGCCAAACCTATATCCCAAAACGATCTGCTGTAAAGAAAAAGATTGCCGGGAGGTTGCTTTACTTTTGTAATCAGAAATGTATGAAAAATTATATTAATCAAACCACACAAAATCATAAAAAAGGGTTGACAAACTCAAACAGGTTCGTTATGTTATAAAAAGTTAGGAGGCTGTATTTTTTAGAACTTGAAAGGGGGTGACTGTATGGGCAAAAGGATTTGGACATTTTTGTGCATTCTTATTCTGCTAACCTTATCTCTTTCTGGGTGTTATTATTTCGGCGCCACGAAGGAGATGAAAGCTGCTGAAAAGTTAATTTCTGAATTGAAAGCAGCCGGAGGGGCGACACTAGTTCCTTATGAATACTGTAGCGCCGAAAAGTTTTTAGAGAATGCAAATTTGGAGGCCAGTCAGAATGATTGGAAACATGCAAGGGATTTTGCAAGTCGCTCCAAATCGGCTGCAGAAGCAGGTTTAGCTGAAGTCAAGAAAAAATAGACAACCAAAGAAGAGAGGGGGTGAAGTATGAATATGAATAGGAAATGGATGACTTTGATAATTCTCATTCTGGGGGCCTTAATTGCCTCAGGATGTGCGATAAGCAAAGAAGGGATGATGGCTTATAATGAAGCAAGGGATTTATTTCAGAAGGCGACCGTTGTGGGAGCAAAGAAGTGTGCACCTTGTCAATATGCTACGGCTGAGGCCGCTCTGGCTTTAGCAGAACACGAAACGAAGGAGTGGTCGACTGAGGATCATTCGCCTCATTTTGCGATGGGTGTGAAGACTGCCAAAGAGAAATCTTTAGAGGCTTTGAAACTGACGCCTTGCGAAAAACCGGCGCCACCCGCGCCAACTGCGCCACCTGTACCACCCGCACCACCTGTACCACCCGCACCAGCGCCACCTGCACCACCGCCACCGAAACCAGCGCCAAAACCAGTAGTGTTTGATACGATCTATTTCGATCCTAACAAGACAAACATCACTCCTATGGCCGTGAAGGCATTGGATAAGAATGGTCAGATCTTAAATGGTAATCCAAATATCAGAGTCGAGATTGGTGGTCATACCGATGGAAAGGGTTCAGCAGCAGCGAACCAAAAGATCTCTGAAAAACGCGCTCAAAGCTGTAAAAAATATCTGATGGACAAATTTAATATTCCAGAGAAACAGATGACCACCAAAGGTTATGGAGCGACCAAGCCCGTCGCCGACAATAAAACTCAAGAGGGTCGTTCCAAAAACAGGAGGGTGGAATTTAAAGTGATTCCATAGCTGGACCTGTCTATGGGTGACTGATTGACATGAAGGTGGTAGGGAAAAATTCCCTACCACCTATTTTTGTCTAACGAGGAGGAGCAGAATGAAATTCTTTATCGACACGGCCAACCCCGGCGAGATCCGGAAGGCTTACGAGATGGGAGTGATTGATGGCGTGACCACCAACCCGACCCTGATCTCCAAGGAAAACAGAGATTTTATTCCCCTGATCGAAGAGATTTGTGAAATCATCCAAGGACTTCCCATCAGCTTGGAGGTCTTAAGTCTAAAGACTGAAGGAATGATCGAAGAAGCCCGAAACCTGGCTGAGATGGGAGACAACATCGTGGTCAAAATTCCCATGACGATTGAAGGGTTAAAGGCGATTAAAGTATTGGTGGCAGAGAGGATTAAAACAAACACCACCCTGGTCTTCTCTCCAACCCAGGCGCTTCTCGCTGCCAAGGCTGGAGCGACCTATGTCAGCCCTTTCATTGGGAGATTGGATGATATTTCACAGACGGGAATGGATCTGGTGGCACAGATTGTAACGATTTTTAAAAACTATGGATTTGGATCGAAGGTGATCGTCGCCAGCATTCGTCATCCCATTCATGTCCTGGAAGCAGCTCTCATCGGAGCGGATGTGGCGACGATTCCGTATAAAGTGATTGAGCAGTTGGCTCAACACCCTCTGACGGATATTGGCATTGAAAGGTTTTTGGCTGACTGGAAAAAGGTCCCGAAGAAATGAAGCCTTCCGCCCCAAAGGCCGGGGCTTCCGGGCAAGGCAATGATATTAAGATTGTCCCGCCTATAGGCAGAACTTTCCAGCAAAAAGGGACCTTTTTTAAAGGGCCCCTTTTCCTCTCTGTAATTATTCGGGTTCCACTACAATCTGTTTGGGTTGAATTTCTTGTTTTCTGGAAAGGACAACCCGGAGCACTCCATCTTTGTAAGAAGCCTTAATCCCCTCCTGATCGATCGTTCTCGGAATGCTGAATGTTCGACGAAAGGCTCCATAAGGTCTTTCAATCTGGATATACTTTTCTTCAGAGGCGTCTTTGATAAATCTTCTCTCTCCTTGAATGATCAGGGTATTCTCTTCTATTCTAATATCGATTTCATTTTGACTCACTTCGGGGAGGTCAACTTTCAAAACCACTTCGTTTCCTCTCTCCAAAATATCCACAGGAGGGGACCAAACTCCTTGAGCAACATCCTCTTTCCAAATACGGGAAAGGGTTTCGTCAATAAGTCGGGTCATTCGGTCTTGCATCGCCATTAGGTCTCGGAAGGGTTCCCATTTTACCAGGGCCATACCCATCACCTCCTATAAAACCTGATTAAAATATACTTCAACTGTCCAGGGATGTCAACCCTGTGGAGGATGCGACAGCAATTCTCGGTGAGTTCGCAAACTATTGAGATTCTTCGCTTCGCCCTGTACCATACTAGGTTCAGGGCTTCGCTCAGAATGACAACTGGGGACTTTCGTAATGTCATTCTGAAGGAGCCCTAGCGACTGAAGAATCTCGCTGTATTTTCACCGAGAATTGTGGAGGATGCGAGGAGACCTCGCAAAGACCCTATGTCTGGTGATAAAAAAGATTCCACAATATTGAGAGCAGGTTTCCGCTACTCCACAGGGTCAAGCCCGACAGGTATAACAGATATCAAAGAAGTCTTTGGGGAGTTTGGCCTGTTCTTTAAACTTCTCCAACTGAAACAAGGGGGCAAAATAGTTTCCGCAGATCTTACATTGTTTCATTTTTAATGTTCGTTTCCATCGGATGATCGTCCGCTCATCCCTTTGTTCTTTCATCTTGATCACATCCACGGGACAAACTACCACACAGGCGCCGCAGGCAATGCAGTTCATTGCTTCTCCTTGAAAAGGAGGAATCATCTCCCTTCGATCTCCCCGAAAGGCGAACTGGATCGCATTGGCGCCAACCACTTCCTCACAGACCCTACCACAAAGGCCGCAGAGGATACAATCCTTGTCATCTTGCTTGAATCGGACCTGATTCACTCCCATCTCCCTGGCCATATCCTGAATCAATTTATCCCCGGGGCACATCGCTAAGATGAGCTCAATGATCATCCGACGAGCTCGTAATACCTTCTCCGCCCGGGTAAACACCTCAATTCCTTCCATCACAGGATAAGTGCAGGAAGTGGTCATCCTCGACCTTCCCCTTCTCACCACCTCGACGAGACAAAGACGGCAGGCGCCGTAAGGCTTAACCGACTCATGATAACAAAGATGGGGAATGTCAATGCCTGCATCCAATGCAACTTCTAAGACACTCCCGCCTTCTTTCCCTTCAACGGATTGCCCATCAATCATAAAGGGGATCATTTATTCTCCTCCTACATCGGTGCAAGGTCACCTGGTCATTAGATTCTTACACATTGAAGTCTGAGAATTTATCTCTAACACTTGAAAACAAATGGTGTCATGCTGAACTTGGTTCAGCATCTCGTTTTGCCCATGGGGTGAGATCCTGAAACGAGTTCAGGATGACAGGTTCAATGAATTTCAAATACTTTTGGCTAGGTTTTACTGCACTTCGACCGCTTCAAATTTACAGGTCTCGAAACACATCCCGCACTTGATGCATTTTTTAGCATCAATACTGAAAGGCTCTCCCGTCTCTTTCTTCGTCTTCTTTTTACCCGTGATCGCTTTCACCGGACAGACCTTTGCACATCTGCCGCACTTCGTACACACATTGGAGAGAATTCGATATTGTAGAAGGGCTCGACAGACCTTCGCTGGACATCGTTTATGGAGGATGTGCTCTTCATACTCCTCTTGGAAATAGCGGATGGTGGAGAGGACTGGATTTGGAGCTGTTCCTCCCAGTTGGCAGAGGGAGGCCTCCGCGGTCACCCACCCCAATTCCTTAAGGAGTTCGATGTGGTCCATGGTTCCCCGCCCTTCGGCAATCTCCGTCAGGATCTCGTGCATCCGTTTCGTGCCCTCCCGACATGAGGTGCATTTTCCACAGGATTCCCCTTTGAGAAAATCCATAAAATACTTAGCCACATCCACCATGCAGGTGGATTCATCCATCACGATCATTCCACCGGAACCCATCATCGAACCCACCTCGGTCAACCGATCGAAGTCAACAGGCAGGTTGATCAGCGATTCAGGAATGCACCCGCCTGAAGGACCTCCGGTCTGGACGGCCTTGAATTTCTTCCCATCTGGAACTCCGCCTCCAATATCGTAGACAATTTCTCGTAGGGTAATCCCCATGGGGACTTCGATAAGTCCGGTATTTTTCACCTTTCCAACAATGGAAAAAACCTTTGTCCCCTTACTCTGATCCGTTCCAATTTTCGAATACCATCCCGCCCCTCTTGAGAGAATGATCGGAACATTATTCCAAGTCTCCACATTGTTGAGGTTGCTCGGTTTATCCCAGAGACCACTCTCCGTGGTATGAATATGTTTCGCTCTGGGTTCACCAACTTTTCCTTCAATAGAGGCCATCAGAGCCGTGGATTCCCCGCAGACAAAAGCCCCCCCTCCCCGGAAAAGGTTGATCTTGAGGGAAAAACCTGAACCTAAAATATCATCTCCCAAGAGACCTGCCTCTTCGGCTTGTTGGAGAGCAATGAGAAGTTTTTGAATGGCCAGAGGATATTCATTCCTGACATAGATAAAGCCTTCATGGGCTCCAGTAGCATAGGCGCCGATGATCATCCCCTCTACCACACTATGAGGATCGCCTTCTAAAATACTTCTATCCATATAGGCCCCGGGATCCCCTTCATCTGCATTGCAGAGGATAAATTTCTGATCGCCCTTTGCTCTCCGGCATGTTTCCCATTTGTTGCCTGTTAGAAATCCAGCTCCTCCTCTTCCTCGAAGCCCTGATCGCTTCACTTCTTCAATGATTTCCTCTGGCTTCATTTCAAAAAGGGCCTTATAAAGGGAAATGTACCCTCCCCGAGCCACATACTCCTCGATATGATCGGGATTGATGAAACCACAGTTCCTCAACGCAATCTTAAGTTGCTTATTGTAAAATGGGACTTGGTGATAAGAGGGGGTCCCATCGATTCCTTTGGGGATCTGACGGATCGGATAGTCCTGAACCCTATCCTCTGCAATCCAATCCTCTTTTTCCATTTTGCAGAGGAGCCAATCCCCAACCACCTCGTTCTTTAACCATCGGTGGATTAACTCTTTGGCCCGATCAGGAGTTACTTCTTGATAAAAGACTCTGGGTTTCCCTGGTTCTAAAATATCCACCACAGGTTCTCTCTGGCAGAAACCAATGCAACCTGTCTGCGCCAATTGTATCGGGAGTTTCCCCTTCTCCACTTCATCCTGAATGGCTTCATAGACCTTATCCGCTCCAGTCGAAAGACCGCAGGTCGCCATTCCAACAGATACTTTGGTTTCTTTGGGATAAAGGTTTTTCAACCCCTTCTCCCTCATCTTTTCCAAATCATTCTTCGTTCGGATTTTCATCTCTCCCTCAAACTATTTAAACTCCTTTAGTAAGCCAGATACCTTGTCCTGCCCTAAACGACCAAAGACCTTTCCATCTACAACGGCTACTGGACCCAAACTGCAGCATCCGATACACCGAACCGATTCAAGTGTGAATCGATTATCCTTGGTGGTTTCCCCTACAGAGACCCCTAAATCCCTCTCTATTTTTTCTAAAATTTTACTCCCGCCTCGAACATGACAGGCCGTGCCCAAACAGACATCGATCTTGTGCAGGCCCCTGGGTTTGAGGCTCAATGCATTGTAGAAAGTAGCAATGCGAAAAATCCTGACGAGAGGAATATGCATCTTTTGGGAAACATATTCTAACGCATCCTTGGGAAGATAATTCTCTTTAGCCTGAATGTCCTGAAGGATGGCCAAGAGCGCTGATTCTCTTGCTCCATACTGTTCAATGATGCTGTCAATCTTGGAAACTTCCATCTCACACTCCCTTTCCTGCCTTCACTCTTAATTGCTCGTATTCCTTGTGAATTCGTTTTTCAATCTCCTCGATCATTTCATCCGTGAGGTGGCGAAATCTTCCTTGAAGTTTGGTATATTCCTTAATGGGCTTCAACTTCGGAAAATCAATACTTAGACGATATTGACCCCTTTCAACCTCATAAAGAGGAAAAACCCCTGTCTCTACAGCCAACCGACCCAGTTTGATTGAAAGCTCTGGCGCGGACCTCCATCCGGTGGGACAAACAGAAAGAATATGGACGTAAGCAGGACCCTCTATATTCGCTGCCTTCTTCACTTTCTGCACTAAGTCGATCGGATAACTGGGGCAGGCTGTGGCCACATAAGGAATATTATGAGCGGCTGCAATGGCGGGCATATTTTTCTTCCATGTCATCTGCCCCATTTGAACCTTTCCAACTGGAGAGGTGGTCGTAGAGGCGCCAAAAGGCGTCGAGGAGGACCGTTGAATACCAGTGTTCATATAGGCCTCGTTGTCGGTGCAGATGTAGATAAAGTTGTGACCTCTCTCAAGGGCGCCTGAGAGCGCCTGGAGCCCAATGTCCGCTGTCCCTCCATCTCCACCCATGGCAAGGGTCACTATTTTTTTGTAAGGAATTCTCCCCTTTCTCATTAAGACCTTTAAGGCTGATTCGATGCCTGAAGCAACAGCCGCCGTATTCTCAAAGGCCACATGGAACCAAGGCACCTTCCAAGAAGTGTAGGGGAACGGAGAAGAGACAATCTCCATACATCCCGTAGCATTCGCAATGATCACATTCCTTCCCAATGCCTTGGCAACCAATCTCACCGCCAATGCCTCGGCGCATCCCTGGCAGGACCGATGGCCAGGTGCAAAATATTCTTTTTGAGTCAATGTCCGAACGGCAAAAACATTTAAATTTTCAGTCATCCTCTCACCCCATAAATTTCGTAACCTTCTTTATTTCCTTCTTCCATCTCCCTTTCTGCCTTGTCCACCATTTTGATGAAGTCTGAAGAAGTCACATCCCTTCCTGAAATCCCTGCAACGAAGTTATATACCGATGGTCTCTGGTCCTTCCCATAGAGAGCTGCTTTCACTTCCGCTGCAACAGGTCCACAAGCTCCAACAGAAATCGCTCGGTCAATCACCACTAACTGTTTTGCATCGATGGTTGCTTTTTTCAAATCATCAAAAGGAAAAGGACGCCAGAGCCGAATTTTCACGAGCCCAACGGATTTTCCCCCCTCTCTCATTTTATCCACAGCCACAGAGGCCGTCTCACCAAAACATCCCATGGTGACAAGTAAAGTATCAGCATCCTCTGCTTTATAGATCTCGACGGGGTTATAATACCTGCCTGTCATGTCTCCGAAGGCCTTCCAGGTTTCCGTGATCTTAGGTATTGAAGATAGGAGAGCCTCTTCCTGGGCTTTTTTGGCTTCTGCAAAAATACTGGGAAGCGCAAAAGCGCCCATGGTCACTGGATGATCAGGGTGCAGTTGGTAAAGGGGCTGATAAGGAGGGAGGAACTGATTGATCTTCTCCTGTTCGATCAGTTCAATGGGTTCGATCACATGACTCAGGATAAATCCATCCATATTGATAATGACAGGGAAGAGAACATTTCTATCTTCTGCTAACCGATAGGACACAAACACATGATCATAGACTTCTTGGCCATTCTCCACAAAGAATTGAATCCACCCGCAGTCCCGAATGGACATCACATCGCTGTGATCGTTCCAAATGCTCAAGGGGGCGGAAATCGTCCGATTCGAAATAATCATGAGCATTGGCAACCTCAAGCCCGATGCAATATAGGTGATCTCACTCATCAGGACTAACCCCTGAGAACTCGTACAGGTAAACGTCCTTGCCCCGGTCGCAGCAGCCCCTAGGCAGACGCTCAATGCGGAGTGCTCTGATTCCACACAAAAGAATTCTGCATCGAGCTCTCCATTCGCCACCAGCTCTGAGAGGTGCTCCACAATATGCGTTTGAGGCGTAATGGGATAGGCTGAGATCACATCCACATTGGCCTGCTTGACCGCCTCGGCGGCAGCGATTGAAACCTCCATTCCAATCCTTTTCCCCATTTATTTCTCCTCCTCTTCCAGCACCATGGTGATGGCTCCGGTGGGACATTCTTTTGCGCAGATGCCACAACCCTTGCAATAGAAAAGGTCTCCGATGAAATAACCCTCTTCGTTTAGGTTATAGGCCATGTCCGGACAGAAGATGTAGCACAATCCGCAATGGATACAGAGCTCCTTGTTCAGAATTGGTTTAAGGGTCTTCCAATCCCCTGTCCGATATTGGCTAGCATTCCCTGGTTCTAAGATGACGTTTCCAACTGTCAGTTCCTTCCATGTCCATTCTGATTCAGGTTTTGTCATAGCCTTCTACCTCTTCTAATTAAATAACGTTATTCCCTCCAACTTCCCTTTATTGGATAAGGACAGTTTCTTGATAGGCCCTTTCGAAAGCAGAAATGTTCTTTTCCGCAATTCGGCCAAACCGCCCCTTCAAAGGAGGGATAAAAGACTCCTTCTTGACCAATCCCGAAGCCCTGACCAAAGACCCAAGCATTGTTGTATTGGTAATGGGGAGCCCAAGAACCTCCCTGGCAATCTTGACCGCGTCCACCACCCCGACCCGATTTTTTATCTTCAGGTCTTCTTGCACCTTTTCAGGAGAATCATTAGTTGTGGTAACAAGAATACCATTCGGTTTCAAGCCGGCAGCGACATTGACGATCTTTAAAAGGGAGGCATCAAGGACGACTACGATATCGGGTTCGTAGATATTTGCCCTAATCTTAATCGGTTGATCGCTGATTCGACAAAAAGCCAGCACTGGCGCTCCCCTCCGCTCCGGGCCAAAACTTGGAAAGGCCTGGGCATATTTACCTTCTTCAATAGCTGCCAAGGCTAAAAGTTCTGCTGAAGTAACAGCCCCCTGACCACCTCTTCCATGAAATCTAATCTCAATCATTTGATTCTCCTAAATTTTTTCAAACAGTCAAAACATAAAATATTTAAAATGGTTTTTCAATAATAAAATATTTAAAAAAATCTAAATCTCTCTTCGACCCTCAAGAGCTTTTGATAAAGTCATCCCATCCGAGTATTCAATCTCACTTCCCATAGGAATTCCATAGGCGATCCTTGTCACTTTTACACCCAAGGATTTAATGAGATCGGTAAGATAAAGGGCGGTCGCCCCCCCCTCGACAGTGGGATTGGTGGCTAGAATCACTTCGGAAATCTTTTCTTTCTGAAGTCTCTCCATCAATTCTTTAATCTTGATGTCATCGGGCCCAACGCCTTCTAAAGGGGAAATGGTGCCGTGTAACACGTGGTATCTTCCATTAAAAACGCCGGTGTTTTCGATGGCAATAAGGTCATTCGGTCCCTCAACCACACAAAAGATTTCTCGGGATCTGCGCTCATCTTGACAAATCCGGCAGGGATCCTCATCTGTCAGATTGAAACAGGTCGAGCAAAGGTGGATCTTTTCTTTTACATCCAAAATTGCTCTGGCCAGCTCTTGAGCCTCTGATGGACTGCTCCGCAAAATATAGAAGGCCAGTCTGGAAGCAGTCTTTTTCCCAATTCCCGGAAGTCTCGACAAGGCTTCTATCAGGTGATCAATAGGTTTGGCATGGAGGGCCATCGCTAAAAAACCTCGGTGCAAAATGCAAATTGCAAAGTTAACAATGCAAGGTGTTCGGAAAAATCCTTACCCACTTCGACTTTTGCACTTTCATCTTGCCTTCTTTTCTGATTTGCATTTCGCAGTCTTTATTTTGTAGTGTTCCCTTAAAATTGCTAATTTTACATTGCTAATTTCGCAATTTGCATTGATCTTTAGAAGAGGCCGGGGATACTCAGTCCACCCGTGATCTTCTTCATCTCCTCTGTCATCATCTCCTGGGACTTTCGAATGGCCTCATTCACAGCCGCTGCAATTAAATCTTGTAACATTTCAATGTCTTCTCGATTGACCACTTCTGGGTCGATCCGAATGCTAAGGACTTCCTGCTTTCCATTCATCACGATGTTCACCATGCCGCCTCCGGAACTGGCTTCCACCGTTTTCCCAGCCATCTCCTCTTGGAGTTGAGAAATTTTGGCATGGATCTGCTGAGCCTGTTTCAATATGTTTCCCAATCCTTTTGTCATCGATCCCCTCCCTTTATGACTCTTAACTTTTCTGTGTAATTGTCCTAGCCGCTTGGCCTCCCACGAACAATGAAAATACTCCAGAGGATCTGGGTTAGGGTTACGGCTACGAAGCCCGTTTCGTCATTCGGTAACGGTTACGTTTAAAAGAATTAAACACGAGAGACGTTGCCTTTTATAGACGATACGGGCATCGTTACCGTTGCCGTTAGACGAAACCCTTATTTCCAAGCAATCACTTCTCCACAATCTTTCCGTTAAAGAGACGAAGAGCCTCTTGGATGATGGGGTTCTCTTCTCTTTTCTCCGATCGTTTCTCCAACTCATTGCGGGCGGTCTCTCCTTTGTTTAACACCTCTCGCCTCTTAGATCCCATCCCCAGGCTCACCGGTGAAACAACCACTTTTGTCTTTTTTTGAAGATATTCATGACAGATCGATTCCAACTGGTTCCGATTCTCCTTTTCCAACATTCTCTCATAGTGAAAAGAATCCTTGTCGAAACCAATCTCAATCTTCTCATCGCTTAGATGAACGAGATTCCCCAAAGCCAGAAACGAACCCAATATAGGGTTCCTCGCTCGTGTAAAATCGACTAATCCTTTCCATTTCTCTTCCCAGATTTTTGGGGGGGCGGCGCCAAACTCCTCTTCCTTCTTTAAATCCTTCGAATCCTCATTTTTTTCAAAAACCTCTCCCTCGCGGGTCAGCTCTCGCTTCTTGAGTGATGATTCTTCTTTCTCTTGGTCTCTTTCCGGATCCTCTGAATGGATAACTCTTCCAAAAGCAGGGGAGGTTTTCTTCTCCTTCCATCCTTTGGAAAGTTCCTTTTTTTCTAAGGCCTCCAACTTCTTTACAATCTCATCGATGGGAAGGATGGGCCGTAAAGTGGCCATCCGAATCAATGTCATTTCCAGCATGGTCCGGGAAAAAGTGGACTGTGCTATTTCTTGTTCTCCTTTCAAAAGAAGACTAAAGAGATGATTGAGTTGATCGAATTGGAATTTCTCTGCCTGTTTTTTAAACCACTCCAACTCTTCTTCCGATAATTCCATTAACCCTTCTGGATGTTGACTGACTTTGATGAGGATTAAATTGCGAAGATATTGAAGAAGCTCTCGACAGAAATGTTGGAGATCGTATCCAAAGTGATAGACATGCTCGATAACCTCCATACACCGTTCAACATCCCTATTGGCAATGGCTTCTATGGTATCTCTGAGAGTTTTACGGTCGATGAGTCCAAGGACTTCGGCGATATCTTCATCACGGATATTTTCCCCTGCGTAAGCGATCACCTGGTCGAGGAGACTTTCAGCGTCCCTCAAACTCCCTTCTGATTCTTGGGCGATAGAAAGAAGTCCTCCCTGACTGATTTGGATCTTTTCTTCTTTCACAATCCGTTTCAGGCTCCCGATGACCTCCCTGAACGGAATTCTCTTAAAATCGTATCGCTGGCATCGTGAAAGGATAGTTGCCGGGATCTTATGGGGTTCGGTGGTGGCAAAGATAAAGATGATGTGTGGGGGAGGTTCTTCCAAGGTCTTCAATAAGGCATTGAAGGCCTCTTTGGTTAACATGTGGACCTCATCGATGATGTAAATCTTATACCGACTCTTGGCTGGGGTATAATGGACATTTTCCCTCACCTCTCGAATTTCATCAATTCCACGGTTGGAGGCTCCGTCAATCTCAATCACATCCATCGATATCCCGAGGGTGATCTCTCGACAGTTTGTACATTGATCGCATGGATTAATTTGGCAACCTTTTTCACAGTTTAGGGCTTTTGCTAAAATGCGAGCTGTCGAGGTCTTGCCAACCCCTCTTGCTCCAGTAAATAAAAAAGCGTGAGCTACCCGTTTTTGTGAAATGGCGTTTTGTAAGGTCTGGGTAATGTGTTGCTGCCCAACGACCTCTTCAAAGAGTTGCGGCCTCCACTTTCTCGCCAACACTAAATAGGACGTGTCTTCTTTCGCCATATGGAATAGGATATAGACTATAGGATTTAGGCTACAGCTATAGGCTTTAGGGTTTGGACTTTAATTACCTTTCTCTTACCTCTGACCTTTAACCTCTAACCTCAAACCTTTTATTAACTTGTTGATAGCCAGGCTCCCCTGCGGCACACAAAGGGGATTACTACCGCTGCTTCCTTCCGGATCTGACGGGGTTTGTAATCTTTTGTTGCGCAGGACCCGACTATCAACAAGATTTTATTTCATTACCTGTGCATGGACCTATATGGTTGAGGGTTTCAACGAATTTCGGAGCATCATGTTCAACGAAGATTTGCCCTTAGTAGTCTTGAGATACCTCTCCCTACGTTTCGCATCTTCCATGCTCCTATACCCTTCATAAAAAATCAATTCCAAGGGCCTTCGTGATTTTGTTAATGTCACTTCCCCATTATTGTGTTTCCGCATTCTATTCCGAAGATTTATTGTATAACCGATGTAGAGTTTACCATCAAGCTGACTTCTCAAAACGTAGACATAATACATATAAATTCGTCAATCTGGCGCCCTGAACTACGTTGAGTTCAAGGCTGCCATGCACCTTGTGTAGTGCATAATCCATGGCGCCGTGCACCATGTAAGGTGCGCGGCTGCCACGAACCCTACGTGGTTCGTGGCGGAGAGAGAGGGATTCGAACCCTCGATCCCGTTATTAGCGGGATACACGATTTCCAGTCGTGCCCCTTCGGCCTCTCGGGCATCTCTCCATGATCTCACCTACACTCGGCCCTCATGAAGTCAATTTAATGAATCTCGAAGCATCATGCGTAGTGATGATTTACCTTTCCCGGTCTTAAAATATCTTTCTCTACGTTTTGCATCCTCCTTGTTCTTATAAGCTTCGTAAAAAATTAGTTCGAAAGGTCTCCTCGGTTTTGTCGATATTACCTCGCCGCTTTGGTGTTCACGCAATCTGCTCCTTAGATTCGCTGTATAACCAATATATAACTTCCCATCAAAATGGCTTCTTAAGACATAGACATAATACATATGACACTGGCGCCCTGAACTACGTTGAGTTCAGGGCTGCCATGCACCTTACATGGTGCATGGCGTGGTGCATGCTAAATGGCGCCCTGAACTACGTTGAGTTCAGGGCTGCCATGCACCTTACATGGTGCATGGCGGAGAGGGTGGGATTCGAACCCACGTCCCGAGATTATCGGGAACCGCTTTTCGAGAGCGGCGCCTTAAGCCAACTCGGCAACCTCTCCTGTTTCAGTTATTAGTTTTTAGTTCGGAGTTCGGAGTGTCATCCTGAGCAAAGAGAAGGATCTCTCCTAACTCCTAACTATGGACTGTCTTTTTCGACGCTCTCTTCTTTCTAAAAAAGCCTTTTAAAATATCAGCACATTCTTTTTCAAGAATGCCTCGGTCAACTTTCACCTTGTGATTTATACCGTTATCGTCCAACAATTTAAATTTTGATTCCACTGCTCCAAATTTTGGCTCAAGCGCTCCAAAGACCAATCTGGATATCCTGCTATGAACCATTGCAGAGACACACATCGGGCAAGGTTCTGCTGTTACATAAATTACTGTATCATTCAATCGGTAATTTTTTAAAATCTCTCCTCCTTTTCGGAGAACAAGGATCTCTGCATGGGCAGTGGGATCGCTGAGCTCAATGCAACGATTATGATCTTTCGCAAGCGCCTGATCTCCTTTCAATAAAATAGCTCCCACTGGAATTTCCCCTCTCTTGTTAGCCTTCTCTGCTTCCTCCAGAGCCATCTTCATATATTTTTCATCAAAATCTTTATCAGTCATCATTGATTTATGATACTCACCAAATCATGGCCTCCTGAACTATGTGGAGTTCATGACAGCCATACACCCCACGTGGTGTATCTTATGGCGCCCTAAACCATGTGAGGTTTAGGGCTGCCATGCATCTCACATGGTGCATGGCGCGCCCAGGGAGACTCGAACTCCCGACCTGCGGATTCGTAGTCCGACGCTCTATCCATCTGAGCTATGGGCGCCTCCATTAATCATTTATTTCCTTTTTGGATGGGGAGGTTGAATAACCTGCATTTGGTAACCTACATTACGCCTCCCGTCAAACCTATATTCTACCTTGACCCATTCACCTACACCGGGCAAGCGGGGAGGAATATACACGGTCTTTCTTCCCACAGCGAACTGAAGGACCTCCCCTTTTTCTCCTTTAACACTGATGGCCCCTCTTTGAATTGCAACCACCTTACCCACAAAAGTTGAATAGGGTTGTGCTGAAGTCATTGCTGCTCCGATAACGAAAAGGATTGTAGAAATGATTAATGCCATCATCCATTTTTTGCAAATCTTCTTCATAGTCCCTCCTCTACCCTGCAGAATCCCCGAAATTGTCATACTTGGTTATCTGGCTTATCCATCAGCCTTTCGACTATCTTTCCACAAATTCTTTGTTATTTTTTCTATTTTTCCCCTTTAACCCCCTATCCTTAACCTCAACCTTGTCTTTTGAATGGCAGACGGAGTAGGATGTGCTCATCCGCTTCGCTCCTTCCGCCTCCCTTCGGTCGCCGAACCAATTCCCCTCGCAAGGTCGGGGAAGGGTTCTCATCCCTCATTACAAAAATTACTATATTGAATACTTGCGCCCTGAACTACGTTGAGTTCAGGGCTTGCCATGCACCTCACATGGTGCATAAATCATGGCGCCCTGAACTACGTTGAGTTCAGGGCTTGCCATGCACCTCACATGGTGCATAAATCATGGCGC
>Ga0210016_1000237_pt1 | contig 46408 bp, 62 predicted proteins | sample CryGeyCG2014_300_FD_185454 | JGI IMG/M metagenome (GOLD analysis project Ga0210016, IMG submission 185454) | Groundwater microbial communities from aquifer - Crystal Geyser CG02_land_8/20/14_3.00 (SPAdes) (version 2) | ecosystem: Environmental > Aquatic > Deep subsurface > Groundwater | place...
CGGCATCTTCAGCCTCCCGCTTTAAAACGAGGTTGTCATTGTGAATAGGCTTAGTTGACATTTCTCACAGGGGTGAATAATGTCAACTCCCTTATTTATTTTATTAAAAATTTTGATTAACAAGGTTGGTTGTAAAATTACGAAAAATATTTAACAGGTGTTCTTGTCTTGTGATATTATCTGGCATAGAAATTGTCTTTAACAAGGAAATATCCAGATTAAAAAAGTTAAAGTTACAGATAAAATTAAAAAATTTAAAAATATTAAAAATTAAAGATGAAAAAGGCAGAAAAACATAAAGGTACAAAATATAAAGGTAAGGAAATAACGATAATAAGCGAACGTGATGATGGCATTGATAAATTTGACGTTTATTTTTTTAATTCTTCGGAGGAAGGGGTGTTTCCCAAAATTCCCCACAGCGGAGTTCCCTCGCTAAAGGGTTTTCTTAGCATCAAGGACGCTCTGAGGGCCGGAAAGAAGGAAATTGACAAACATCAACTTGAATTCGTGAAAGAGGTGAGTCGTTACAATATCCACGTTTACAGTCCTTGGAGTGAATCTAGAGGAAAAGGTGATGGTAGATGGGGATATTGCGTCGAAATCAATGATGAAATAACATTTAAAGGGCTTGGCTTTGATTCTCGCGAAAAGGCCATTGAATTTGCCGAGAAAGCTATTGAATCTGCGAATGAAAAATCAGTTAGCAAGCAAGGGAAGGCGTAGGGGGGGGATTTTCTCTCCTTTTTTATTTTGGATTTTGAAATGAAATGGGTTTTGTGCTACAATTTCAAATACTTAATAGTCGTTGCTTAATACTAACTAATTAATACTAAAAATATGGCAAATGAATGGGTTAAACAAGTTAAGGACAGAACCGAAAAGGTTCCTGTCTCCGGCGGCCGGACCGATAAGCTCGGCAAAATAAGTTTTGACGATTTGGTTTTCGTTCCGGCTCAATTAACAAAAAGGCCGGTGGATTATTTTAGAGACAAAATAAACGCTAAGACAATTGTTGGGAAAAAGAGCAAAAGACCATTGGAAATTGAAACGCCGATTATTTTCGGCGGAATGTCTTTCGGCGCTTTGAGCCGTGAGGCCAAAAACGCCATGGCTAAGGCCTCAACCATGGTCGGAGCGCTGAAAAGCACAGGAGAGGGGGGAATGCTTCCTGAAAGCAGAATATTGGCTAAAAAATTGATAGTAGAATACAGCACCGGCCGTTTTGGAATCACAGAAGAGGTTTTGAAACAGGCAGATGTCCTTAAAATAAAAATAGGCCAAGGAGCCAAGCCCGGACAAGGAGGACTTTTGGCTAAAGAAAAAGTGACTGATGAGATCGCTGAAATAAGAATGGTTGAAAAAGGCAAAGATGTTCATTCCGCTCCTTATCATTCAGACATTAACAGTATTGAGGATTTGAAGAAAAAAGTTGACTGGATGAGAGAGCTTTCAGGCGGAGTGCCGATTGTTATAAAGCTGGGAGCCGGCGACGTGGAAAATGATGTAAAATTGGCTGTCCAAGCAGGGCCGGATGTTATTGCTATAGACGGAATAGAAGGAGGAACAGGCGCCGCGCCGGAAATCATGCTTAATGATTTCGGCATCCCGGCTTTAGCTGCTTTAAGAATAGCCAGAAAAACTTTGGATAATTTAGGCGCGGAACAGGAATTATGGATCGGCGGAGGATTGAGCAAGGGAGCTGATTTCGCTAAGGCTTTGGCGATGGGAGCTGACGCAGTCTTTATTGGCATGCCTTTATTGGTGGCGATGGGTTGCGCTTATTGCAAAATGTGTTATTTTGGAAAGTGTCCCAAAGGAATAGCCACTCAAGACCAGGAATTGAGAAAGAACTTGAATGTTGATGAAGCAACTCAAAAAATAGCCAATTACATTAAGAACTGCACTGAAGAAATAAAGATGGTAGCCGGGGCCTGTGGGAAAGACGATGTCTATAAATTAGATAGAAATGATTTGAGGGCATTGACCTCGGATATTTCAAAAATTAGCGGAATAGATTTAGTCTGATGATAATTAATAATTAAAATTAATTAAAAAAATATGTCAAAAAAATACATAATAGATGAAGATAAATGCGTTTCTTGCGGAGCTTGCGTCTCTACTGGTGGAACTGAATTTGAAAACGATAAGGAAAAATCGGGATATGGGAAGGCAAAAGTAGTCAACAATGAATTATTGGAACAGAGCGGAGGAAAAGACATTTGTCCTGTTGGGGCAATTAAAGAGGTTGAAGAGGAGAAGTAATTAAGGTAGAATAAAGATGTTAAGAATTCTAACCAAAAGGTCGATCGTTTCTAAAAGCACATACAAAGTAAAACACAACTAAATATATGGAAGCATACTGTGTAAAATGTAAAGCTAAAAGAGAAATGAAAGACGCAAAAGAAGTTGATATGAAAGGCAAAGGAGGGATGAAGAGATCAGCGATGACAGGCGTCTGCCCAAAATGCGGAACAAAGATGTTCAGAATTATGGGCGCGAAAAAGTAAATCGCAGAAGTAAATTGTAGAAAAAGAATATTCTTTTCACAAAAACCGCCGAAAGGCGGTTTTTGTCATCTTGTGGTAATATGGAAATTATGAAAGAAGGTTCAAGGAAAATTATTTTGGGAATTTTTGGTTTTTTGATTTTTGTCGATGCCTTGGCCTGGCTGGCGGTTTGGGATTTGAGCAGACCTCAATTATTTGAAGTTGATTTTTTTGATGTCGGACAAGGAGATAGCATTTTTATTGAAACGCCCGGCAATCAACAAATCTTAATTGACGGAGGTCCGGATTCAACTGTTTTGGAAAAATTGGGAAAGGAGATGCCTTTTTGGGACAGGACCATTGATTTGGTTATTTTGACTCACCCCGATTACGACCATTTAGACGGATTAATTGAGGTTTTAAAATCATACAGGGTGGAAAAGATTTTGTGGACAGGCGTGGCGCCCGATAAGAAAAGAGGGGAATATGACGATTGGCTGAAGGCTCTGAGAAAAGAAAAAGCGGAAGTTTTCATCGCTCAAGCCGGACAATCAATCAGCGCCGGCGATGTTCCGATGGAAGTTTTAAGCCCCTTGGAGAATCTTCAAGGACAGGAGTTGGCTAATTTTAATAACAGTTCCGTTGTTATCAAAGCGGTTTTCGGCCAAAATTCATTTCTTTTTACTGGCGATATCAGCAAGACGGCTGAAAAGAAAATTATCGGAAGCGGGGCAGATGTGAAGGCAAATGTTTTGAAGATTGCTCATCACGGAAGCAATAGTTCAACATCGGAAGAGTTGCTTACAGCTGTCTCTCCGGAAACAGCTGTTATTTCGGTTGGAGCTGGAAATACTTACGGTCATCCCAGTCAAGGGACTTTGGATATCTTAAATAAATATGGTATAAGAGTTTTAAGAACAGACCAACAGGGCGACATTAAAATTATTTCTGACGGAAATAATTTTAAAATTATCAATTCTCAATAACCAATTTTCAAATTATGGATTTTCCAATATTTAAAACAAAAATAGAAGGTTTGGATAAGAAGTTTAACTTAACTGACTCTGAAGAGAGGAAGCTTTATTTTGAAGCCAAAGCAGGTCCGGAAATAAAAAAATTAAGGGATTATCTTGAGAAAAATACCTTCATCGTTTACCTTATGGGTAAAAAAAGTTCCGGTAAGGGAACTTATTCTAAAATGTTCGCCGAGCTCATAGCCCCTGACAAGATAGAGCATCTTTCCATAGGCGATATCATAAGAACATTGGACTCAAAACTGAAAGATGAAAATCAGAAAAAAGAATTGGTGGAATTTTTGAGAAATAACTACCGGGGATTTTTACCCTTGGAAGAAATAATTTCTTCTTTGGAAACCAGAAGCACCAAGAAATTGCTGTCCACGGAATTAATATTGACTTTGGTAAAAGAGGAAATCAGCAAGAAGCCGAAGAGAACCCTTTTCATAGACGGTTTTCCGAGGGATCTTGACCAAATTTCTTATTCTTTGTTTTTCAGGGACTTGATCGGATACAGGGATGACAAAGACGTTTTTGTTCTTATTGACGTTCCGGGGATAGTAATAGACGAGAGAATCAAATGGAGAAGAATTTGTCCCGTCTGTCAGACTTCAAGGAATTTAAAACTGTTGGTTACTTCTAAAATAGGATATGACGAAGAAAAAAAAGAATTTTATTTAATGTGCGATAATCCCGCCTGCAATGGCGCGGTAATGGTTCAAAAAGAAGGAGATGAGTTGGGGATAGAGCCGATAAGGGAGAGGCTGGAAAAGGACGAGGCTTTAATGAAACAGGCTCTTTCTTTGTACGGCGCGCCAAAAGTTTTTTTAAGAAATTGCGTTCCTGTTGATAAAGCGGAGGAAAACACCGATGCTTACGAGCTTACTCCGGAATATGTCTGCGAGGTAAAGGAGGGGACTAAGGAAATAAGCGTTAAGGAAAGGCCTTGGGTAGTCAAGGACGAAGAAGGAATCGATTCTTACAGTCTGATGCCGCCTCCGGTCGTTGTTTCCATGATTAAACAGCTGGTAAAAGCGCTGGATCTCTAATTTGAAAAAAAGTTATTTTAATTTATAATCAATATGGTTCTGCTCGGTAAATTTTTTATTACAAACTTTTTCTTCGGGAGCCGGATATGATTTCAGCCCTTGGGCTGGAACTTGGGCACCCACATGGAATTTATTTTTAGAATTATTTACTCAAGCAGGACCCTAACAAAAAATCGTTCCGAATTATCAGAACGATTTTTTGTTTGAAGAAAATTTGACAAAATTTAAGCGATTTGGTTTACTTAACGTGATCTGAAGGAGGACCTTAAAAATTAAAAACAAAAGAAAATCAGGCCCGAATGGCTTTCAGATAATCTATTTTAAAAAAAACGAAAAAATCAAAAAAATGAAAAAAGGTGAAGACATCAGAGAGGTACCGGAACCATCAGAGAAATTAGTGCGTAAAATTAAAGAAGAAATAGAGAGATTGGGGAGGGCCATGGAAAAGGAAGATATTGTGCGTATTCTCAAGGAATACGAAAGAGATAGGATGAAAAAACGGAGAGAAGAGGATTTATTCGGTGATTTAGAGGGTATGGAGGCGGAATCAGGTCTTGCTACGAATATTAGGAATGCGCGCCATTTGGCTTGCAGTATTCGAGAGCATATTGACCCGGGACACATTAATTCTTGCGATGATCTGCTTCAAATACTGGAACACGAAATTGAAATGGTTAAAAAATGGGTTAAGATTGAAAAGGCGTCGCGAAGTTAATCAAATAGCTGGGGAATTTAATTCTTCAGTTTTTTTATTTATGCAGTTTCCGCAGTTTACAATGCCTGTTTATGATGGATGTGGACGATGGACTGATGATGGATGCAATGATGGATGTAATGATGGATGTCGGACATCTACGGAATTGGAAAATAAAAATTAATTGAGGGTCAAGAATCGTCTATGTTGACGTCTGACGTCAACATACATTTGAGCAGGACCATCACAAAAAAATCGTTCCGAATTATCAGAACGATTTTTTGTTTGGATTGATCGGATGTTTTTGTTGAAGTGTCGGGCTACCCGGATTTGAACCGGGGTCTTACCCACCCCAAGGGCAAATACTACCATTATACTATAGCCCGCCGAGATTTTAGCGGGTTAAAAATTATTTTGGGCGGCCCATTGATTTAATGCATTTGGCGCAGGCCATTATTCTTTTTCCGCCAAATTCTTTGAATTTTTTATCGCTTATTCCGGCAGGAACAAAAACCCTTTGTAAATTAGGGTATTTTCTTGTCTTCGGGGCCGGGTTATATTTACCCCTAAGCTTGTTCATATGTCCGACCATCGTTGAACTTTTTTCGCAGATAACGCATTGTTTAGCCATGTTCCTTCGCTTCGCTCAGTCAAATGTAAAATGCAAAACGAAAAATGCAAAATAACAATTAAATAGAGCGAAAATTTAGATTATTTTAATTACCTTTTTGATGTTATCATATGTTTTGTTTTTTGTAAATTTTTTGTTATACTTAAATTTACAAATTGATATTTTTTTAAATTTTTAGCTGTTGTTTTTAATTTTTCATTTTTAATTTTTAGCTTCTAATATGTTTGAATGGTTATTTTTTGTTGCGATTTTAATATTCTCAATCGTCATCCACGAGGTTTCTCATGGCTTAATGGCTTATCAGCTTGGCGATACTACAGCTAAAAACGCCGGCCGTCTTACGCTAAATCCCATAAGCCACATAGATCCGATCGGCTCCATTCTGGTTCCCTTACTATTGGTTATCACCAAGAGCCCTTTTCTTTTTGGCTGGGCCAAGCCGGTTCCGGTCAATCCTTTTAACTTCAAAGACCAAAAATGGGGAGATTTAAAAGTTTCTTTCGCCGGACCGGGCTCAAATTTATTGATCGCTTTATTTTTTGGCTTGATTTTACGGTTTTTCCCGGACATAGCCGGCCAGTCTCCTGCTCTTGCTTCAATGTTCGCCGGGATTGTTTTCATCAATGTTCTTTTGGCGATATTTAATTTGATTCCCGTTCCTCCTTTGGACGGTTCGCATATTCTTTTCAGCCTTCTGCCTGTTTCCATGAATAACGTCAAAGACTTTTTACAGAGAAACGGATTGATTATTTCTTTATTGTTTTTTTACCTTATTTTTGTCGGGATAATTCCTTTGTTCAGCGCGACTTTTTTTATCTTTAGTCTCATTGCCGGTCAAGGGGCAACCGCTTCCCTCGACAACTTCCTCCAGATAATTTGACATTCAAAAATTTATTTGATAACTTTATCTGTAAGCATTTAAAATTTATGCCGACGATTAATCAACTGACAAAAAAACCAAGAAAAAAATCCAAGGAGAAAGATGAGACTCCTGCTTTGGCTTTCGGATTTAATCCTTTGAAGAATCGTCCGGTGAGCGGCTTCTCTTCTTTTAAGAGAGGCGTTTGTCTTAAGGTTTTTACGGTTACTCCGAAGAAACCGAACTCGGCCTTGAGAAAAGTTGCCAGAATAAGACTTACGAATGGAATGGAGGTTACCGCCTATATTCCCGGAGTCGGGCATAATCTTCAAGAGCACTCGATGGTTTTGATAAGGGGCGGAAGAGTAAAAGATCTGCCGGGAGTGAGGTATCACATAATAAGAGGCAAATTGGACACATCAGGAGTTGAAGGAAGAAAGCAGAGCCGTTCAAAATACGGCGCTAAGATTGATAAAAAAACAGCTAAAGCCAAGAAATAGATATGAAGAAGATTAAAAAACATATTGTATTGCCTGACTCTATTTATAACAATGCTGATGTCAGCAAGTTTATAAACAACATAATGAAGGAAGGGAAAAAGACGATTGCCAAGAAAATAGTTTATGACAGCTTTGACATCATAAAGGAAAAAACAAAAAAAGAGCCGGTTGAAATTTTTGAAAAAGCGCTGGAAAACGCTTCTCCTTTGCTTGAGGTTAAATCTCAAAGAGTCGGAGGAGCGACTTATCAGGTTCCTAGAGAAGTGAGGAGGGAGAGAAAATTAACCTTGTCCATCCGCTGGATAATCGGCGCGGCCAGGTCAAAGAAGGGAAAACCAACGAGAGAAAAACTGGCTGAAGAATTGATTAACGCCGCCAATAATACTGGCGTGGCCATAAAGAAAAAAGAGGATATGCACAGAACAGCCGAGGCTAACAGAGCTTTCGCTCATTTCGGCCGTCGCTAATACCAAAAATTGATAATTTAGAGTTCGAAACTTAAGTTTTATAGTTTAAAAATAATCAATCTAAAAAATAAGTCAATCTAAAAATTATGTCTATTTTTGGGAGAATTGAGAATATTATTAATCCAAAGCCAGTGGAAGTGGAGAAAGGGAAAAATCCGGAAGAAGAAATAAAAATTAATCCTGACATAAAGGAGATAAAAGATTAGGAAGGTACAATTTTTAGGATAGGCGATTCGTTGGTTGATAAGAGTCTTTATAATAGCGGGAAGTGTGGAATTGGGTTAACTATTGTTGGTTTTAAAAATTTCCAAACGGTTGTCACTAAAACATCTGGCGGAGATGGCAGCTTAGGTCTCTCTTCAATAGAGAATTTTTTAAAAACCGGATTTAAGATACCAGAAGCACGTAATTTTCAAGAGCTGTATGTGGCTATTATTCAAAAAGGAACAATTCCAGGCACGCAAAAATTTTATACGCCAGGGGAGTTAATAGAGGCCATTGGGCTTGTCAGGAAGGGAAGGGTAGACATAAATACGATAACAAGGACAGAAGGATTGAGAGACAAAGTCCTAGAATTGCTTCAACAATAGTTGAATATAAATATTTTTAAAATTAAGTCATTGAAGATTTATTAGAAATTAGAAATTGATAATTGTAATTTATGGCGAGAGAGTATCCAATAGAACGTTATAGAGACATCGGCATTATTGCCCACATTGACGCCGGGAAAACAACGGTTTCCGAGCGTATTTTGTTTTTCACCGGAATTTCCCATAAAATCGGCGAAGTCCACGAAGGCGCGGCGATAATGGATTGGATGGACCAAGAAAGGGAAAGAGGGATTACCATTACTTCCGCCGCCACGACCTGTTTTTGGAACCCGACTTATTTGGAACATGCCAAGGAAAATAAATACAGAATAAATCTTATTGACACTCCCGGCCACATTGATTTCACAGCTGAAGTCCAAAGGTCTTTAAGGGTTTTGGACGGGGGAGTGGTTGTTTTTGACGGAGTAGCCGGCGTTGAATCACAATCGGAGACAGTTTGGCGCCAAGCTGACAAATATAACGTTCCGAGAATATGTTTTATAAATAAAATAGACAGGGTCGGAGCTGATTTTGAAAAGAGCTTAATTTCGATTTGGAACAAGCTGACTCCTAACGCCGTGGCCATGCAATTACCTCTGGGAGCTGAAGAAAATATGGGGGGGGTCATTGATTTATTGAAAATGAAAGCTTTCAGATTTGAAGGCGAATCAGGCAAGGATATAAAAATATCAGACATCCCTCAAGATTTATTGGAAAAAGCAAAAGAGTGGCGGGGAAAAATGGTTGAAAAGATTGCCGGAGAAGACGATGTTTTATTGGAGAAATACTTGGGACAGAAAGAAATTTCAGAAGAAGAGTTGAGAGCGTCTTTAAGGAGGGCGGTAATCAGTTGTAAACTCGTTCCTGTTTTTTGCGGTTCGGCTCTTAAAAATAAAGGAGTCCATCTTCTGCTTGACGCAATTTGCGATTATCTCCCCAGTCCGGTTGACCTTCCTCCGGTTAAAGGCCTTGAGCCTAAAACAAGAGAGGAAATAGAGAGGAAAGCTTCAGATGCGGAACCGTTCAGCGCTTTGGCTTTTAAAATCGCCACTGACCCTTTTGTAGGAACGCTCACTTTCTTCAGAGTTTATTCAGGCTCTCTCCAAAAGGGTTCTTATGTTTTGAATACGGAAACAGGAGAAAAAGAAAGAATCGGCAGAATTTTGCGGATGCACGCCAATAACAGGGAAGAGGTTGATGAACTTTTTACAGGGGATATAGCTGCCACAGTCGGACTTAAAAATACATTTACCGGGCACACATTGTGCGCAGAAGAATCGCCGGTTATTCTTGAAGAGATTATTTTCCCTGAACCGGTTATTTCTATTAGGGTTGAACCGAAGAGCAAGGCTGACAGGGAGAAAATGGGAGCGGCTTTGAAAAAACTTTCTGATGAAGACCCGACCTTCAGGGTGAAGGGCGATCCTGAAACAGGAGAAACAATTATTTCCGGCATGGGAGAGCTTCACCTTGATATTATTTGCGACAGAATGAAAAGAGAATTTAAAGTGGAAGCGTCCATCGGCAGGCCTCAAGTAGCTTATAGGGAAACAATCAGAACAACAGCAGAAGCGCAAGGTAAATATATCCGTCAATCAGGAGGAAAGGGGCAATATGGAGATGTTTGGTTGAGATTGTCGCCTAAAGAAACAGGCAAGGGATTTGAATTCATAAATGAAATTAAAGGAGGTTCTATTCCGAGGGAATATTTCCCGGCGGTTGAAAAAGGAGTTAAGGAGGCAATGGACAAGGGAGTCGTTGCCAACTATCCGATGGTAGACGTGGAAGTGGCTTTATATGACGGATCTTTCCATGAAGTTGATTCTTCTGAAATAGCTTTTAAAATCGCTTCTTCTATGGCTTTCAGCGAAGCGGCCAGGAGAGCCGGGGCTTTCTTATTGGAGCCGATTATGAAATTGGAAGTAGTTGTTCCGGCAGAACATTTCGGCGATGTTATCGGCGATTTGTCTGCGAGGAGAGGCAGGATTGATGAAACTAAAGACAGATTGAATATGAAAGTTATTGACATAAAAGTTCCTTTGGCGGAAATGTTCGGCTATGCCACTAATTTGAGGAGTCTGACTGAAGGCAGGGGAACATTCACTATGGAATTTGATTCTTATCAGGAAGTTCCCGGAAATATCGCTCAAGAAATAATAGAAGGCCGACGCAAATAACATGGTTAATGATGGCTGAAAGCGCTTTGACAAATCCACAACTAAGGGGCTATTGACTTGTTCAAATAGATTTGCTTAAATGAATAATATTGGAAAATTAAAAACATAAAAAATTAAAAAAAATAAAAAAAATAAAAAAAATAATTAATAAATAAAATCTATGGCAGAAAAAGCAAAATTTGAGAGAAGTAAACCTCATCTTAACATCGGTACAATCGGCCACGTTGACCACGGCAAGACAACACTTACCGCGGCTATTCTTCATTGTTTAAAATTGAAGGGTTTTCCGACAACGGAAAAGTCCGTTGATCAAATTGACTTTGCGCCTGAAGAAAAACAGAGAGGAATTACCATTAATATTACCCACCTTGAATACGAAACGGAGAAAAGACACTATGCTCACATTGATTGTCCGGGACACGCTGACTATATCAAGAATATGATTACCGGAGCCGCTCAAATGGACGGAGGTATTTTGGTTGTTGCCGCTACTGACGGCCCTATGCCTCAAACAAGAGAGCACATTCTTTTAGCCGGTCAGGTTGGTTTGCCGGCCTTAGTTGTTTTCTTAAACAAAGTTGACCAGGTTGATGACCCTGAAATGGTTGATTTAGTTGAAGGGGAGATAAGAGACCTTTTAAAGAAATATAACTTCCCTGGAGACCAAATTCCGATCATAAGGGGTTCAGCTTTAAAAGCTTTACAAGCCACTTCCGTTGATGATGAAGCGGTCAAGCCGATTTTAGAATTAATGAGCAAGGTAGATGAATACATTTCTGAGCCAATAAGGGACATAGAAAAACCGTTCTTGATGGCTGTAGAAGATGTTTTCTCAATTGAGGGAAGAGGAACAGTTGCCACAGGCAGAATTGAAAGGGGAATAGTTAATTCCGGAGACGAAGTTGAAATCGTCGGAATAAAAGACACAAAGAAAACAGTAGCTATTTCCGTGGAAATGTTTAATAAAATTCTTGACCAGGGAAGAGCCGGAGACAACGTCGGCATCCTTTTAAGAGGTCTTAAAAAAGAGGACATTGAAAGAGGACAAGTTTTGGCGAAACCGGGCACGATTACTCCTCATACTGAATTCAGCACAGATGTTTATGTTTTAAGCAAGGAAGAAGGCGGTCGCCACACTCCTTTCTTCAAGGGATACAAGCCTCAATTTTATTTCAGAACTACTGATGTTACAGGAGACGTTGAATTGCCGGAGGGAACAGAAATGGTAATGCCCGGAGATACCGTAAAAGTAAATGTTAAATTGATTGCTCCTATCGCTATGGAAGAAAAACAGAAATTCGCCATCAGGGAAGGAGGAAAAACTGTCGGAGCCGGGGTTGTGACAAAAATCATTAAGTAATACATTTAAAATGACCGTTAAGAAGAAGGCAAATACAGCTATCAAAGAAGAGGTAAAACCGAGAATCAGGATTAAATTACGCGGTTATGACCACAAGGTGATTGACAATTCCGTCAAGCAGATTATTGATACTGTTTTGCGCTATGGCGCTGAAATTTCCGGACCGATTCCTTTACCGACTGAAATAGACAAGCAAACCGTCAACAGATCAACTTTTGTCCATAAGGATGCAAGAGAGCAATTTGAAATAAGACTCCACAAGAGATTAATAGATATTTTGAGTCCGAATCCGAAGGTTATTGACGCTTTGTCAACGTTGAATTTGCCGGCGGGAGTGTTTATTGACATAAAGTAGGTTTATAATATATAAGTTGTAAAACTGTGAATCAGTTTGCAAACTGTAAAAAAATTTGCTTTAATCAAATTTTACAAGTGCAAACTAGTCTGCTGAAAAGCTGGGCTAGCGCCCAGTTTTTCTTTAAATATAAATATGAAATTCATTTTAGGAGAAAAAGTAGGAATGACCAGGGTTTTCAATGATAACAGGAAGTATGTTCCGGTGACTTTGGTTTCAGCCGGCCCTTGTAAGGTTTTGCAAGTCAAGACAAATGATAAGGACGGATATGAATCAGTTCAACTCGGATTTAAAAAAATAGAAAAGAAGAAAAACATTAAAATGACAATGAAGGGGAAGGAGTTTAAAAATATAAAGGAATTCAAGCGCCTTTCTCCGGAGAATAAGGCCGGGGACGATATAAGTGTAGCTGTTTTTAAAGAAGGAGAAATGGTGAATGTTTCAGGAATTTCCAAAGGAAAGGGTTTTCAGGGAGGAGTTAAAAGACACGGTTTTGCCGGAAGGAATGCTACCCATGGAGTGAAGCATGAACAGAGAACAATAGGTTCAACCGGATGCAGGTTTCCTCAAAGGGTTATTAAGGGAAGGAGGATGCCCGGGAGAATGGGATATGAAAGAATTACTGTTAAGAATTTGGAAATTATGAAGATTGATGCGGAAAATAATTTATTAGTTCTGAAAGGAGCTGTCCCGGGGAGAAAAGGAACATTGTTGGAAATTATAAATTCCAAATTATAAATTCTAAATTATGGTAATGTTTGTTGTCAAAAATAAAAAAGGAGAAGAAACAGGAAGAACAGAATTGCCTTCTGCTATTTTCGGGGTGAAGATGAATAATGATTTGGTTTACCAGGTCGCTGTCTCCCAAATGGCAAATAAAAGACAGGTTTCAGCTCATACTAAAGACAGGGGAGATGTAAGCGGTGGAGGAAAGAAGCCTTGGAGACAGAAAGGAACAGGAAGGGCGAGGGTAGGTTCTAATCGTTCACCGATATGGATAGGAGGAGGAGTGACTTTCGGCCCGACCAATGAAAGGGTCTTTAAGAAGAAATTGAATAAAAAGATGAAAAGAAAAGCTCTTTTTATGGTTTTGTCTTCTAAGGTAGAAAACAACTCCTTGATCTTATTAGATGTTTTGGAGTCGGAAAATGCGAAAACCAAGGAAATGGCCACTCTTATTAAAAATGTAAAAAATGAAACGAGCAAAGAAGTAGTAAAGGAAACTGCAGGAGCTGAGACTAAGAAAAAAGCAAGAAAAGGATGGAAGGAGAGCATTTTAATCGTTTTGCCTAAAATGGAAAAGAAGATTATTATGGCTTCCAGAAATATCGCCAAAGTTAAAACAATCCAAGCGGAAGATTTAAACTGCCTTGACGCGCTTAATTCCAAATATATAATTATGCCGGAATCAGCGGTAAATGTAATTAAAGAAACCTTCACAAGGTAAAATGTATGGCGATAATGGATGTTTTTAAAAAGAAAACCGATGAAGAGGTTATTAAAGAAGAGGCCGATAAGCCTCGCGATGTTGCGCCGAAACAAAAAGGAAAAGAACATGAAAATACCTATAAAATTTTGAAATCTCCTCATGTTACGGAGAAAGCAACGGATTTAGCCAATAAGAACATGTATGTTTTTAATGTTTACAAGACTGCTAATAAAAATGAGATTAAAAAAGCGATAGAATCTGTTTATGGCGTGAACGTTTTGAACGTAAGGGTTATTAATGTCCCAAGAAGCAAGACGCGCTTAGGCAAAAGCATGGGATGGGTTAGCGGTTATAAAAAAGCGATTGTAAAAATAAAAGAAGGCCAAGAAATTGAGGCGCTACCCAGATAATTACAAATTACAAATTTCAAATGAAAAGAATTAAAAAACCAAAAAAAATATTTTCAAATAAAGAGCCTAGAAAAAGCCTGCTTTTGGATGTGAAAAGAAAGGGTGGGAGAAATTTTAGCGGAAGGATTACCATTCGTCATCAGGGAGGAGGAGTGAAAAGGCTTTACAGGATTATAGATTTCGGGCAGGAAAAAATCGGAATGCCCGCCAAAATAGAAGCCATAGAATATGATCCTAATAGAACCGCATTTATCGCCTTAGCTGTATATGGAGACGGAGAAAAGAGATATGTTTTGGCTCCTGAAGGGATGAAAGCCGGAGATGAAATAACTTGCGAGGAAAAGGCGAAGATAAGTTTAGGAAACAGATTGATGTTGGAAAATATTCCTGTAGGGACAAATGTTTTTAACGTAGAACTTGAGCCCGGAAGAGGAGGATTAATCGTCAGATCAGCCGGGTCAATGGCTAAGGTTACGGCCAATGAAGGGAAATACGTTCTTTTAGAAATGCCCTCAAGTGAAATTAGAAGGGTTTTGGGGAAATGTTTTGCTTCCATCGGCCAAGTTTCTCATTTAAGCTGGAGATTTGAAGAAATTGGAAATGCGGGTAAGAGAAGAAGGCAGGGTTGGAGGCCGACTGTTAGAGGATCAGCTATGAATCCTTGCGACCATCCTCACGGAGGAGGAGAAGGACGCCAGCCGATCGGATTAAAATATCCGAAAACGCCTTGGGGCAAGCATGCTTTAGGGGTTAAGACCAGAAGAAATAAAAGGACGAATAATTTTATAGTTCAAAGGAGGAAGAAGAAGAAAAAATAAATAATCAAAAATATGTCAAGAAGTTTAAAAAAAGGACCTTTCGTTGACGAAAGGTTAACAAAGAAATTAAAAAACTTAAAAGCAGGAGGAAAAGAGATCGTTAAAACATGGTCTCGCTCTTGTACTATTACCCCGGAAATGATAAATTACACCTTCGGAGTCCATAACGGGAAGGATTTTATTCAGGTTCAAGTTAATGAAAATATGGTTGGCCACAAGCTGGGGGAATTTTCTCCAACAACTAAGTTTTCCAGGCATGGTGGAAGAATGCAGAAAGATCTGGAGAAGGGCGCGGAACAGAAAGGGTCTGAACAAGCAAAGGCAAAGGGCGCCAAAGCATAAAAATAATATGATGATTTCGGCAAAATTAAAACATTTAAGAATAGCTCCAAGAAAAATCAGACTGATAGCAGATCTGATAAGGGGAAAATCATTTGAGAATGCTCAAATAATTTTGAATTTTACAAATAAGAAAGGGGCGAGTAACCTGTTAAATCTTTTAAATCAGGCGGTCGCTAATGCCGAAAACAATTTTCAATTGGAAAAAAGTAATTTATGGATTTCAAAAATAATCGTTGATGAAGGCCCGAAGCTTAAGAGATGGCTCCCAAGAGCCAGAGGGAAGGCTGACCGATTGGAAAAGAAAACCTCTCACATAACAATGGTCTTGGATGAAATTAATAAAACAAAAGGCGGTAATATGAAGGAAGCAACCAAGAAAAATATTAAAGAAGAGGGCGGAAAGAAGGCTCTTTCAAAAAAAGAAAATTCTTCGGCCAAGAAATCAACCAAAGAAAGTATTTTTAAGGTCAAGAGAGCTGATATTAAGGCCGGAGCCAAAAAAGTATTCAGAAGAAAAGCGTTTTAAAAATTATGTCTCACAAAGTCAATCCAAAAACATTTAGAATAAAAGGCATAGAAGACTGGGATTCCAGGGGTTTTTACGGGGATAATTTCCCCCAATACTTGGAGGAAGATTTTAAGATTAGGGAATTTTTAGAGAAGAAGATAGGAACCTTAGGGGTGGAAAATATTGAAACAGAAAGATCTTCAGGGAAGATAACAATTATTGTTTCCAGCGCCCGGCCGGGATTAATTATCGGCAGAGGCGGAGAGGGAATAGAGAAATTGAAAAATGAGATAACGGAAATGCTCTTTTCTTCAAAAAAGACTAAGGCAAATAAGAAGACTTTAAAATTAGAAATTAAAGAGGTTAAGGAACCATGGGCATCGGCCAGTTTGTCAGCTCAATGGGTGGTTCAACAGATTGAAAAAAGATTTCCTTTCAGGAAAGTTTTGAAACGGGCGATAGACAAGATTATGATGGTTAAGGAAGTTCAGGGAGTAAGAATTGATGTCTCGGGAAGATTAGGGGGCGCTGAAATTGCCCGCAGAGAATGGCTGAAGAAAGGACGGCTTCCTCGCCAGACAATCAGGGCGAATATAGATTATGCCTTGAAAGAAGCGCGTTGTACTTATGGGACAATTGGAGTAAAAGTTTGGATATATAAAGGAGAAAAATTTGAATAGATACTATGAGTATTTTAATGCCAAAAAAAGTTAAACACAGAAAGTGGAGAAAGGGAAGGAGTAAAGGGATAGAAAACAAAGGAACGGAAATTAATTTCGGCTCATTTGGATTGAAAAGTATGGGAACGTGCTGGATTACAGGTCGTCAGATAGAAGCTTCCAGAAGGGCCATCATCAGGTATTTTAAAAAAGGAGGAAGACTTTGGGTGAGGATTTTTCCAGCTAAACCGGTGACAAAGAAGGGAACAGAAGTGCCGATGGGAGGAGGAAAGGGAGCAGTTGACCATTATGCTTTTCCAATCAGGCCGGGAAGAATTATTTTTGAGATGGGTGGTTCAAAAGAAGATATGGCCAGAGAAGCTTTTAAAATGGGGGCGATAAAGCTTCCGATTAAAACAAAATTTGTTAAGAAATAATATTGTATGAAAATCGCAGAATTACGCCAAAAAAATGAAACAGAAATAGCAAAGATGCTTAAGGACGACAGGGAGAAAATGCGCCAGTTGCGTTTTGATTTGGCGACCGGAAAAGTGAAAAATGTCCGGGAAGTGAGGAGAATAAGAAAGGAAATTGCCAGAATTTTAACTGTATTAAAAAAATCCATATGAAACACAAATTACAAGGAATAGTCTCTTCCGACAAAATGAAAAAAACAGTTGTCGTAAGCGTTGAAAGGATAATAGAGCATCCTAAATACAAAAAGAGATATTCTTCTCATAAAAAATATAAAGCCCATGACGAGAAAGGGGAGTATAAAATCGGCGATACGGTTGTTATTGAGGAGTGCCGACCATTAAGCAAGGACAAAAGATGGAAAGTGATCAAGAAAATATAATTTTCAAAATATGATTCAACCAAGAACAATGTTAACAGTCGCTGATAATTCAGGAGCTAAGATTCTCCAGTGCTTTAATATTTTGGGTGGAAGCAAAAGGCGCTATGCTCAATTGGGAGATATTATTGTCGGAACGATAAAGAAAGCTGAACCGAGAAAGAAAGCCAAAAAACATGAGGTGGTAAGGGCTGTTATCGTCAGGCAGAAGAAAGAGTTTTCCAGGGGAGACGGGTCATATATCAGATTTGACGATAATGCCTGTATAATCTTGGAGGGGAAGACAAAGGATCCGAAAGGAGGAAGAGTTTTCGGCCCCATAGCCAGGGAGGTAAGGGAAAAGGGCTTTGATGCGATAGTTGCTTTAGCCAAAGATATCATTTAAAAAAGTCAATCAATGAAAATCAAAAAAGAAGATATAGTTTTAATAATTTCAGGCAAGGATAAAAATAAGAGAGGCAAGGTCTTGAGGGTTTTCTCCGATGAAGGGAGGGTTTTGGTTGAAGGAATTAATTTGAGAAAAAAACATCAGAAACCGAGAAAAGCTAAGGAAAAGGGCCAGATTATGGAGATGCCGGCGCCTATTTCAGTTTCCAATATTAAAGTTGTCTGCCCTAAATGCGGCCAGGTGGCCAGGATTGGTTATAAAGAGAAAGTGAAAGAGGGCGACAAAAAAAGAGAAAAAAAGAAGAGCAGGATTTGCAAAAAATGTAAAATGGAAATATAAATATAAATACTATATGATTAATTTAAAGGAAAAATATAAAAAAGAAGCGATACCGACGATGATGAAGCAATTTGGCTATAAGAGCAAGATGGCTGTTCCTAAGATAGAGAAAGTTGTGGTAAATTGCGGTTTTGGGAGAATGGTTGCCGGAAAATCAGCCAGCGAACAAAAGAAAGTTTACGAAGCGATTTTGGCGGATTTAGCCTCAATATGCGGTCAGAAAGCATTTTTGACCGTAAGCAAGAAATCAATAGCTGCATTTAAAATAAGAAAAGGAATGATTTTGGGAGCGGCGGTTACTTTAAGAAAAGAAAAAATGATAAGTTTTCTGGAAAGGTTGCTCAATATAACCCTGCCGAGGTCAAGAGATTTTAGAGGTCTTGATGCGAAGAGTTTTGATAATAGTGGAAATTTAACAATTGGGATAAAGGAGCAGATTATTTTCCCTGAAATTTCTCCGGAAAATATAAAATTTTTCTTCGGACTGGAGGCTGTGATTGCCACATCGGCCAAGAAGAAGGAGGAGGGGGTAGCATTATTAAGATTATTAGGGTTCCCCATTAAGCAATAAATATGCCAAAAGATTCACAAATAGCAAAATCTAAAAAAAAGCCCAAGTTTTCAACCAGAATAGTCAGGCGCTGTTTTAAGTGCGGAAGAAAGAGAGGCTATATGAGAAAATTCGGATTATGCCGTATTTGCTTCAGAGAAATGGCAAACAAAGGATTAATCCCGGGCGTTAAAAAATCATCATGGTAATGAAAACTTTTTCTACAGATCCAATATCCGAGATGTTAACTAAGATAAGAAATGCTAGCGCTGTTTCTATTGAAGCAGTTGAGATTCCTTTTTCTAAATTAAAATATGAGATAGCCAAAATCTTAGAGAGGAAGAATTTTGTTGACAAAGTAAGACAGAAAAAAAGAAGAGAAGGTTCGGCTATTGAGATTATTTTGAAGTATGAGCAAAAGATTCCGGCCATATCAGGAATAAAGAGAATTTCTAAGCCGGGACAGAGAATATATCATAGGTATACCGAAATCAGAAGGGTAAAGGGCGGATATGGGATGGCAATTGTCTCAACGTCAAAAGGGCTGATAACTGATGAGGAGGCGAAAAAACAAAAGGTTGGCGGAGAGATAATCTGCGAAATATGGTAAAATAACTTTATAAATATGAGTCGTGTAGGGAAAAAACCAATTTTAATACCCCAAGGCGTAGAAATTAAAGTAGACGGGCAGAAGGTCGCTGTTAAGGGGCCTAAAGGCGAACTTTCTAAGGAAATTCGGCCTGAGATTAGGATTGAATTGTTGGAAAAAGAAATTTCTTTTTCAATGTGTTCCGACAGCAAGGAGACCCCGAAGTTTTGGGGATTAAGCCGGGCTTTAATCAATAATTTAGTTCAGGGAGTTACTAAGGGATTTGAAAAAAAACTTGAGATAGAAGGCATAGGCTATAAGGCTGTTCTTAAGGATGGGAAAAATATTGAACTGTCAGTTGGTTATAGCCATACTGTGCCGGTTATCGCGCCTGAAGGAATTAATTTTAGCGTAGAAAAAAACGTAATTACCGTTTCGGGCATAGACAAGGAAAAGGTTTCCCAATGCGCCGCCAATATAAGAAAAATCAAGCCACCGGAACCATATAAGGGAAAAGGGATAAAATATTCAGGAGAGGTTATCAGGAGAAAATCCGGCAAAAAAGTTGCCACAATGGAAAAAGCCTAAATAATATGAAAAAAGAAACAAAACAGGAAAAAAGAATAAAACGCCACAGGAGGGTCAGGGCCAAAATATCAGGAACAGGAGATGTTCCTCGACTTTGCGTTTTCAGATCTCATAATCACATATACGCTCAATTGATTGACGACGAAAAAGGGATTACCGTTTTAGATTCCAGCGACATGGGAAAGGAAACTAAAAAAAATCAGAAAGACGGAGCCGGAAAAGTAAAAAAAGCTTTTGAAGTCGGAAAAGAAATCGGCCAGGAGGCAATAAAAAATAAGATTCAAAAAGTTGTTTTTGATAGGGGCGGATATAAATATCATGGTCGGGTAAAGTCATTAGCCGAGGGAGCAAGAGAAGGAGGATTAAAATTTTAAAATTATGTTTGATAAAAGAAATTCACAAAGAGGCAATAGAGATAAAAAAGATGAGTTTGACTCAAAACTTTTGGAGTTGAAAAGAGTTTCTCACACCAGAGCAGGAGGAAAGAAGATGAGATTCAGAGCCAGCGTTGTGGTTGGAGACAAAAAGGGGAAAGTCGGGCTCGGCGTAGCCTCCGGATTAGATGTCCAAATTGCCGTAGAAAAAGCCACTCGCTTGGCCAAAAGGCATCTTTTGAATGTTATCATCAAAGACGGCACTATTCCTTGCGAGACAGAAGCAAAATTCGGTTCGGCTAAGGTCTTATTCAGGCCTCAATCAAAAGGAAGAGGCTTGGTTGTCGGCGGACCGGCAAGAGTAGTCTGTTCTTTAGCCGGGATAAAAGATATTTCTTCTAAAATTGTAGGAAGAGACAGGAATAAGTTGAATAATGCCGCTGCTGCCTTGAAAGCATTGGAAGCATTGAGTTTTTATTCTAATATTAAGAAAGAGACTGCTAAAAAAGAGGCTGTTAAAAAAGAAGTTGTAAAGGAAGAAGTAAAACAAGAAATTGTTCAGGAAATTGAAAAAGAAAAATAATATGCAATTACACGAACTAAAACCAAAACATAAAATTAAAGAAAGAAAGAGAGTCGGCCGAGGAGGAAGAAAAGGCTCTTATTCCGGAAAGGGAATAAAGGGGCAGAGTTCAAGATCTGGTCGCAGATTTGAGCCGGTTATCAGGTCTCTTATTAAGAGGTATCCTAAATTAAGAGGATACAGATTTAAGGGAATGCCGGATAATATAGCTGTTTTAAATCTTTCGGCATTGAAGGGTAAATTTGAGGCGTCTGAAATTGTTAATCCGCAAGCATTGCTGGAAAAAAGAATAGTCAGTCGGATAAACGGGAAAACCCCGAAAGTTAAAATTTTAGGCAAGGGAGACTTGACTAAGCCTTTAAATTTTGAAGGATGCGATTTTTCAAAAAGCGTAAAGGAAAAAATAGAAAAATCCGGCGGTAAAATAAAAGAAAAAATAAAATAAAATATGTTGTTTCAAAAAATTGCCCAGATCTTTAAGCTGAAAGACCTTAGGAATAAAATAATTTTTATTTTGGCTGTCTTTGCCTTATTCAGATTGATGGCTAATATTCCGGTTCCCGGAGTCAATGCCGAGAATTTAAAGAATTTTTTTGACCAATTCCAGATGTTCGGTCTTATGAACTTATTTACCGGAGGGGCTTTGGATAACCTTTCTTTGGTTATGCTTGGGTTAGGTCCTTACATTACCGCTGTTATTATCTTCCAGATTTTAACAATGATTTTCCCCGGGTTGAAGCAGCTTTACAAGGAGGAGGGGGAAGCCGGAAGGCAGAAATTCAATCAGTATTGTAGGATAGCTACAGTTCCTTTGGCTACGCTTCAGGCTTACGGAATGCTTATGCTACTTCAAAGCCAAGGCGCTATCTCAAGCCTTGATATGGCGACATTTCTGGCCTCAATTCTCGTTATTACAGCCGGTTCATTATTTTTAATGTGGCTGGGCGAGATACTTTCGGAAAAAGGAATCGGTAATGGAGTTTCTTTATTGATTTTTGCCGGTATTATCGCTTCTTTTCCGAACAACGTTTTTCAATTGGCGGCAGGCTGGAGCGCTTCTAATGTCCCTTCTTATTTGCTTTTCTTTGTAATGTCTTTATTCATTATTTTCGGAGTTGTTCTGGTTAATGAAGCCAGAAGAAATATACCTGTTTCTTACGCTAAAAGAGTCAGGGGAATGAAAATGTACGGCGGGAATTCAACTTATCTTCCTTTAAGCGTTAATCCGGCCGGAGTTATTCCTATTATCTTTGCTATTTCAATTATGCTTTTTCCAAGCATGATAGCTAATTTTTTTGGAGGTATGGGAGGGGCAGTTGGTGAAACCGCTAAGGGCGTTGCCATTTTCTTTCAGAATCCATGGGTCTATGGTTCTATGTATTTCATTTTAGTTGTTTTATTCACTTACTTTTACACGGCTGTAACTTTTGATCCTAAAAATATAGCTGAAAATTTACAGAAAGGCGGAGGATTTATCCCAGGCATCAGGCCCGGCGCCTCAACAGCCACTTTTATATATTATATTCTAAACAGAGTTTTGCTTTTTGGCGCCATATTCTTGGGCCTTATAGCTATTATGCCATCCATTGTGGCGGCGATCACAGGGGTTAAAGTTTTCAGCTTTTTAATCGGAGGAACATCTCTGTTGATTATGGTTTCTGTGATTTTGGAAACTCTTCGCCAAATCAGAGCTCAATTACAAATGAGGGATTACGAAACCTTCTAATATATGAAAATCATAATCGTGCTGGGTCCGGCAGGTTCGGGAAAGGGAACGCAAGTCAATCTGCTGGTTAAAAAATTTCATTTGGACTGTTTCGGTAGCGGAGTCGCTCTTCGCGAACGCGCCAGAAAAAGAGATTTTACGGGAAAGAGAGTGCATAATGTGATGAAGGGAGGCGCTTTAGTGCCGAGTTTTATTATTTCTAAATTATGGATGGATGCTTTAGAAAAGTTCAGGAATAGAAAAAGTTTTAGAGGGGTTGTTTTTGACGGAACTCCCAGGAAATTGGGCGAAGCGGAATTTTTTAATGAAGCTTTAAGTTGGTATGGCTGGGACGATAATGTTAGGGTTATTTATATTAATATTTCGGAAAAAGAATCTTTTGATCGTTTGACAAAAAGAAGAATGTGCAAGAAATGCGGGAATATAATCCCTTGGATCGGAGAGTTTAAAAATATGGAAAGGTGCAATAAATGCAATGGCCAATTGATGGAAAGAAACGACGATAAGCCGGCGGCAATTGAAAAAAGAATGGAAGAATTCAGATATGAGGTATTGCCCGTGCTTAATATTTACAGAAAACAAGGAAGGTTGATAGAGGTAAATGGAGAGCAAAGCATAGAAAAAGTTTTTAAGGAGATTTGTGATAAATTAAAAGCCTAAATGGAGTCAGTGAGCATTAAAACAGAAAAAGAAATCGCTGTTATGGCGGAGGGTGGCAAGATCCTGGCCGGGATATTGGAGGAGCTGAAAAAAATGGTCAGGCCGGGAATTACCACTAAGGAATTAGATGAGGTTGCAGAGCAACTTCTTTTTAAATTTGGGAAGCCGTCCTTCAAGGGCTACAATGGCTTTCCTTCAGCTACCTGTGTTTCGGTTAATGAGGAGATCGTTCACACGGTTCCGGGCGAAAGGAAATTGGAAGAAGGCGATATTGTTTCCATAGATATCGGTCTGGAATATAAGGGTTATCATTCTGATATGGCGACAACTGTTGCTGTCGGGAAAATTTCTTCAATAGCGGAAAAATTAATTGAGGCGACCCGCAAGAGCCTTAATATGGGGATAAAAGAAATTAAACCCGGCAATTATCTGGGAGACATCGGCTGGGCTGTCCAGAGATCCGGAGAGAGTATGGGTTTTGGCGTTGTCCGCGATTTATGCGGGCATGGAATCGGGAAAAAAATTCATGAAGAGCCTCAAGTCTTGAATTACGGAAAAAAGAAAATGGGGATGGAGATTAAAGAGGGGATGGTTTTGTGCGTTGAGCCGATGCTTACGGTTGGGGATTATAATATAAAAAAAGCCGGGGACGGGTTTTCCATTAGAACCGCCGACGGGTCTTTATCAGCTCATTTCGAGCACACCATCGCCGTCACTAAAAACGGCCACCGTATTTTAACGTCCTTGTAGGTTAGTAATCGGGGATAATATTTATTGGTTCACCAATTAAAGAGTTAACGAGTTAAAGAGTTAACGAGTTCACGAGTTCACAGATTAGAGTTTCGCAGGGGTCTGACCCCTGTAAATCCTGCAGGGGTCTGACCCCTGTAAATCCTGCAGGGGTCTGACCCCTGTAGGATTGTCCATTGAATCAGAAATTAATGAGAGTGGTATTGGAGCGAAATCCAAGTGATGAAATCCTTGCCAGCATTCTTAGATACTCAAAAGAAGAAAGCTTAAGAAATAAGGCCGGTGAAAAGCTTTTGGGGTGTTATTGTGGGAAAAGAGGAATTCGACGTATATATCTCGTTTTATGGCTTGGATGAAAGATGAAAAACCAGCGACAGAAGGGATATTTTCACAAGAAGATGAAGGTTATCTTTCCTGTATTATAACAGAGGTTACAGATGAAAAGTTAAAAGAGGCTGTGGCTAGAAAATTTCTATCGCGAGCAGGAATAAGCTATATAGAAAATAGATTAATGGATTTGATTAAAAATGTGAAAAGCGAAAAGATAAGGATCGAAGCAGCGGAGAGGCTTTTGAAATGGGAATATACTAGTAATAAAACGCTTGAATCAATTAAGCCATACATCCAAGATGGAGATACGATAAATAATATTGATCGGAAGATTAATTACCCAAGGGAAAGAGAAGAGATAGTTGAATTACTTCTGAATACAGGCGAATCAAAATTTAGTCATACTATAGAGAATGTCGCTTTTATTACTGAAGGATGAAATTTTCTTTAGTGAATATCAATCTATTGATTTCGGTCGATAGATTTTTTTATTTGGGGATTTGTGCTAAAATACAAATATAGCGTAAAGCGTAAAGCGAAAAATGCAAAACAACAATTCAAATTTCAAAATAGACTTAAAAAACGAGCATATTTTTATGCGTTAGATGTGATTAAATTTATTGATATTTTGAATAAGAAGGATTTTAGCGTTAATATAATAACTAGACAGTTATTGAGGAGCGCGACCAGTATCGGCGCGAACATCATTGAGGCACAAGCAGGAAGCACAAGGAAAGATTTTACTAATTTTTTCAGTTATTCCTTGAAATCAGCCAATGAAAGCAAGTTTTGACTTGGATTATTAATGGATTCAGGAAAGGCGGACAAAGAAAAGGTAGAAAAATTACTTGGAGAAACAGGCGAAATCGCAAATGTTCTTGTCGCCAGCATCCTGACCCTTAAGGGAAAGAATAAGTTTTAAATTTTAAATTGTTGTTTTTAGTTTTTCTTTTTTAATTTTTAATTATTTTGGTTATGTATTTGTCTATAATTATTCCTGCTTATAATGAAGAAAAGAGAATACCATCAACCTTGAAAGAGATTGATCTTTATTTGCGTACACAAACATATGAATACGAGATTATTGTCGTTAACGATGGCTCAAAAGACGGAACAGCAGGAGTAGTTAACGGTTTGATCTCGGAAATAAAAAATTTAAAGCTGATTGATAATAAAGAAAATCACGGCAAGGGATTTGTTACCCGCCAAGGATTATCGGAGGCGAAAGGGGAATATAGATTGTTTACCGATGCCGATAATTCTACCAGCATTGATCAGGTGGAGAAAATGTTGCCTGAATTTAAGAAAGGATATGATATAATCATCGGCTCAAGAGACATAAAGGGAGCAATTTTGATTCCTGCTCAACCGATGATAAGGAGATTTTTAGGCGAAGTTTTCGGATTTCTCACAAATTTTCTCTGCGGAACATGGGGGCTCATGGATACGCAATGCGGGTTTAAAGGGATGACCAAAGGATCGGTAGATAAAGTTATTCCAAAATGCAGAATTGACCGTTTTGCTTTTGACCCTGAAATTCTGGCTGTTTCTAAAAAATTTGGATTTAAAATAAAAGAAATTCCCGTTACATGGAAAAATGATTTAGCGAGCACAGTGAAGTTCAGCGGTATGGTGAAAATGGGGTTAGACTTGCTTAAAATCAGATGGAATTTAATTTCAGGGAAATATAATGACAAAAAGTAAAAAAGAAAAAAATTCTGCGTCGGAGCTCCGTTACGATTTGGTTAATAATGACTGGGTCGTTATCAGCAAGAAAAGAACTAAGAAATGGAGCGAGTTTGAGAACGGCAAAAAAAGAAAAAAAGTTCTAAGCAAGGATTGTTTTTTTTGCCACATTGAAACGCAAAATACCCCAACGCTTATTTTCGCCGGCGGAAAGGAGATTCCTTTTAAGCAGGGAGATAAAATTCCAAAAAATTGGACAACGGTTTGTTTTCCTAATAAATTTCCGGCCTTTGAAGCGGATTTAGAATTGGAAACAAAAAGGGTCGGGAAATTTTTCAGTGTTATGTCGGCGCTTGGTTTTCATGAAGTCGTCGCCACAAGGGACCATAATAAGCCATTGGCTCTTCTGCCGATTGAAAGAGTCAGGGAATTGATTGACGTCTATCAGTCGCGTTATTTGAAATTAATGGAATACGATTTCGTTAATTACATTTTTATTTTTCAGAATCATGGTCCTGAAGCCGGAGCGTCAGTCTATCATCCTCACTCGCAAATTATCACTACTTTTTTAGTTGACCAAGATTTGGCCAAAACAACTTCGCAGGCGAAGGAGTATTCAGAAAAAAATAAGGGATGTATTTATTGCGAAATTAATAAATGGGAAAGAGAACAGAAGGAAAGGGTTGTTTTTGAAAACGAGCATTTTATAGCCATTTGTCCTTTTGCTTATAAGTCAGCTTTTCAGGTAATTATTTCTCCCCAAAAGCACCTTTCTTATTTTGAAAAAATAACCGAAGAGGAAAAAAATGGTTTGGCGGAAGTTTTTAAAAAAGTTTTGACTATGATTTATAAGGGCTTGGATAATCCTTCTTACAATTTTTATCTCCACACGTCTCCCTGCGATGGGAAAAATCACGATTCTTATCATTGGCATTGGACGATTTTGCCGAAGACATATAAGTGGGCCGGTTTTGAGCTCGGAGCAAAAATGGAAATTTTAGGAATCAGTCCGGAAGAAGCAGCCGCTTTCTTACGCAAACAAAAATGAAATATCTGATTGTAGCCAATTGGAAGATGAATCCGGCAAGCTTGGATGAAGCTAAGCGAATTTTTAATTCAGTGAGTTCGGGATTAAGAAAGGTGTCGGCCAAAGGCCGATCCCGCTTCAGCGGGAAAAACGCAGAGGTTGTGATTTGTCCTCCCTTTATTTACTTGCAGGCCGCAACCGAAGGCGGAGGAGGGTTTGCTATCGGTTCGCAGACGTGTTTTTCAAAAGACGAAGGCGCTTTTACAGGCGAAATTTCAGCGAAAATGTTGAAAAATTTCGGATGTGAATATGTGATTATCGGTCATTCGGAGAGAAGGGTAATTCTTAAAGAAACTGACCATATAATAAATAAAAAAATTAAAGGAGCTTTAAAAAGCGGATTGAAGCCGATTTTATGCATTGACAAGTTATCTCAAGTTAAAAAAGGAATTGAGGGACTTTCTCAAGGGCAATCCCAAAAGATAATTTTAGCTTTTGAACCGATTAGCGCCATCGGCACAGGCGAGCCGTATGATATCTCTGATGCAAAAAAAATGAATAATTTGTTTAAGAAGAATTTTCCTAAGAACATTTTGCTTTACGGCGGAAGCGTTGGTTCTAAAAATGCAAAGGATTATATTGAGGCGGGATTTAACGGGCTTTTAGTCGGTGGCGCTTCTCTAAATCCAAAAGAATTTATTCAGATAGTGAATAATTTGAATATATGAAATCGTTTGAGGTCAGGGAAAAATATCTAAAATTTTTTCAGGAAAGAGGGCACAAAATTATTCCTTCCAGCTCTTTGATTCCGGAAAACGACCCAACCACTCTTTTTACCGGTTCAGGCATGCAGCCATTGGTTCCTTATCTTCTTGGAGAACAGCATCCGCAGGGGATGCGCTTGGCTGATTCGCAGAAAAGTTTTCGGGCTGAAGACATAGAGGAAATAGGAGATAATCGGCATACTACATTTTTTGAAATGCTGGGTAACTGGAGTTTGGGAAATTATTTTAAGGAAGAGCAGATTCAGTGGATTTTTGAATTTTTGACTAAAGAAATCGGGCTTAATCCTAAAAATTTATACGTAACGGTTTTTAAAGGAAACGAAGAATTTAATTTGCCCAAGGACGAAGAGTCAGCCGACATTTGGAAAAGAATGTTTTCTTCGGTTGGAATAGAGGCCGGGGCAGACAGGATTTTTTATTATTCTGAAAAAAAGAATTGGTGGTCGCGTCCGGGCGTCCCCTCAAAAATGCCTATAGGCGAACCCGGAGGACCCAATTCAGAAGTATTCTGGGATTTTGGAGTTGACTTAAAGATTCATGAAAGCTCTCCCTATAAAGACGAAGCTTGCCATCCGAATTGCGATTGCGGAAGATTTTTAGAGATAGGGAATAATGTTTTTATGAAATATAAAAAAACAAAAGATGGGTTTGAAGATTTGCCTAAAAAAAATGTTGATTTTGGCGGAGGATTGGAAAGAATAACAGCCGTTTCCAATAATAATCCGGATGTTTTCTTAGCGGATTTATTTGAAATCCCGATTTCAATCATTGAGAAAGTTTCCAACAAAAAATATGACGAATCGGAAAAAACCATAAAAGCTTTTCGCGTTATTTTAGACCACATTAGAGCATCTGTCTTTTTAATTTCCGACGGAGCTGTCCCCTCCAATAAAGATCAGGGATATTTCACAAGGCGCCTTGTCAGAAGGGCGATATGTTTTGGAAATGATATCGGAATTTTAAGCGATATTTGCGCCGAAGTCGGCAGGTCTTTTATTGAAGAATATAAGGAAATTTATCCCGAGCTGGAGAAGAACAAAGAAGCTATTTTAAAAGAATTGACCGGGGAAGAAGATAAATTTAAGATAACGCTGGAAAAGGGACTAAAGAAATTTAACGAGATGCTGGGGAAAAACGGATCAGAAGAAATTTCAAGCCATGATGTTTTTGATTTGTACCAGACCTACGGTTTTCCCTTTGAAATGACCAAGGAACTGGCAAAAGAAAAAGGAATTATAGTGAGCGATGAAGATTTCAAAAAGTGGATTGAGGAACATCAGGAAGTTTCGCGGAAGGGAGCGGAGAAGAAGTTTAAGGGCGGACTGGCTGATTCCGGCGAAGAAACCAGAAGACTTCATACAGCCACTCATTTATTGCAATCTGCTTTGAGGCGAGTTTTGGGAGAAGGCATTTTTCAAAAGGGGAGCAATATCACCTCCGAGAGACTAAGATTCGATTTTTCTTATGGAGAAAAAATGACCGAAGAACGAATAAAAGAAGTTGAAAGAATTGTTAATGAATGGATAAAGCAAGATATAGAAGTTGTCTGCGAGGAATTGTCTTATGAGAGCGCTAAGGAGAAAGGGGCGACGGGCTTGTTTGAAGATAAATATAGCGATATCGTTAAAGTATATAGCATCGGTGATGCGTCTTGTGAGATATGCGGCGGTCCTCATGCTAAGAGAACTTCGGAATTGGGAATTTTTAAAATTATAAAAGAGGAATCATCAAGTTCCGGCATCCGCCGTATTAAAGCAATTATCAGTAAATAATTTAAAGATTATGGTGAAAAAAATATTTGACATATTGCCTCCCCAGAAAATAGACAATTATGTTCCGAAGGAATTAAATGAGGAAAGATTAAAATCGGTTGAAAAAAAAGAGCCGGAAATGCCTTTCCGTAAACATAAAAGAGTCTTTTTGATTTCTAAAAAATATGTCTTAACCGTAATAGCCTTTTTCATGACGATTGCTGTTTTTATTGTTCTCTCCGCTTATTCTGATGCTGAAATTGAGGTTTGGCCGAAGACGGAAATATTGCCCCTGCAGATAAAGGTGTCTTTAGATAAATCTTTGAAGGAAGTTGATTTATCGAACAAGGCAATACCGGCAGAAGTTTCTAAAATAGAAAAAACTGCTTCGGGAATATTCGTTTCATCAGGAAAAAAAATAAAAGAGGAAAAGGCAGCGGGAGTAATCAGGATTTATAATGATTATTCTGTTCAGCAAATTTTAATGGTGGGAACACGGCTTCAGGCTTCGGCGGAAAAATTTCAGCCGTCTTTGGATAAAGGAGAGAATCCCTGGTTTAAGACAAAAGAGAGGATTGTTATCCCGCCGAAATCCCATAAGGATGTTAATGTCGTCGCTGACGCTTCAGGGCCGAAATATAATATAGATGCTTCTATTTTTTCTATTCCCGGTTTGGCCGGATTTCCTCAATATACTTATATTTACGGAAAATCAACGCAGAAATTCGCAGGCGGGGTCAAAGCTGAATTCCCGGAGGTTTTGCAAGGCGATTTAGATAAGGCAGAGAAGGAAGTTTCCGATAAGGCGGTTGCAGAATGTTTAATCGCCGTGAAGGGAGAATTTTCTCCATTAGGCTCGACGCTAAAAGATGAATTGTTCAAAACAAGCATCGTGGATAAATCTTTTTCGGCAACAGCCGGTTCGGAATCGGAAAAATTTAATTATCAGGCGAAAGCCAAATCAGAAGTAATTTCTTTTAAGGATGAGGATGTCAGAAATTTGGTTATGGGAATTATCTCCTCTCAATTGCCGGAGGGGAAATCTATTCATCAGGAAAGCTTGAAAATTGATTATTCAGTAAATAGTTCTGATTTTGGTTTAGGTAAAGCTGTCATCTCGCTGGACGTGAAAGTTAAAATTTATTCCGGCATTGACGAGAAATCTTTAAAAGATTCGCTGAAGGGAAAACCCTTAAATTTAGCAGAGGCGCTGTTAAGGGATAATCCTCAAATTACAAGGGCGCAAGTTAGGCTTTGGCCTTTCTGGGTGAAGAAAGTCGTTGACAACGGCGAAAGAATAAAAGTCAAACTTTTAGTTGACTAATTTTGATATATTTGCTAAATTAAATAATCATCTCTTAGAAAAGAGAAAATTTGATAAATGGAAAAAGAAAAAGGCATTCAAAAGTCGGGATTAATCGTAGAGGCTTTACCAAGCACTAATTTTCGTGTAAAATTAGACGACGGAGAAGAAGCGCTTTGCCATTTATCCGGAAGGTTAAGAAAATTTAAAATAAAAATTTTAACAGGAGACAGAGTTACTGTAGAGTTAAGTCCTTACGATATAAAGCGAGGGAGAATAACATACAGAGGCAAGTAAAATTATGAAGGTCAGACCGTCAACAAGGAAAATATGCGAACATTGCAAAGTCGTCCGAAGGAAAGGGCGAGTTTATATTATTTGTAAGAAAAATCCGAAGCACAAACAGCGTCAAGGATAATTTAGAAAAAATGCCGAGAATTGCGGGAATTATGATTCCTGATAAAAAAAGAATAGAGATAGCTTTAACTTATATATATGGGATAGGGAGTACTTTGAGTGTCAAAATTTTAAACGAAGCTAAAATTGATGTTAATAAAATTTCTTCCGAATTAACACAGGAAGAAATCAACAGGTTAAGGGAAATAATTGAAAAGAAATACAGAATAGAAGGAGATTTAAGAAGGGATTTGATAATGAATATAAAAGAACTGAAAGATATTGCTTGCTGGCGCGGAGTTCGCCACTCAAGGGGAATGCCTACGAGAGGGCAAAGGACGAAGACGAACAGCAGGACAGTCAGAGGCAATGTCAGGAAGACGGTCGGATCAGGCAGGAAGCCGGTGGCAACACCAGCCTAATAAATATAATATGGGGAAAAAAAGAATTATTACAAAAAATGACCCAAAAGAAAAAAAGAAGGAAGAAGGCGCAGGAGTCGCTTCCTCTGCGGGTAAGTCAAAGATCTCTAAGAATGTAAAAGAGGGGATAGTTTTTATTTCTTCAAGTTATAATAATACAATCATCACTTTAGCTGATTCGCAAGGAAATGTTTTGTTCTGGAGCACGGCCGGAAAAATAGGTTTTTCCGGAGCCAAGAAATGCACTCCATTCGCAGCTTCAAAAGTAGCTGAAGTAGTGGCTCAAATAATTGAAAGTTCAGGAATTGAAAAGATAGCAGTAGTTGTCAAGGGCATCGGTCCGGGTAGGGATTCGGCCATCAGGTCTTTTGCCGCCAAAGGAATAAATATAATTTCAATTAAGGATGTTACGCCCGCTCCTCATAATGGTTGCCGGCCGAAGAAACCAAGAAGAATTTAATTTTATGCCAAAATCTAAATGTAAAATTTGTCGAAGGTTAAACGCTAAGCTCTTTTTAAAAGGAGACAGATGCGCTTCTTCTAAATGCGCGATGATTAAGAAGCCTTTTCCTCCGGGACAGAAGAAGAAAAGAAGACCAGACCCTGTCTCTGAATATAACAGGGGGTTAAGAGAAAAACAGAAGCTAAGAAATTGGTATAATTTAAGAGAGCGTCAATTCAGCAATTATGTTAAAAAAGTTCTGGCCAGAAAAAATGCCGCCGAAGACCCGGCCGATTTGCTGATTAGGGAATTGGAGAGCCGCTTAGACAGTGTGATTTTCAGAATGGGTTTTTCAGAATCAAGAATTCAGGCGAAGAAAATGGTTTCTCACGGTTATTTGCTAATCAACGGTAAGCCCGTGAACATCCCTTCGTTCCAAGTAAGCAAGGGGGATGTTATTTCCGTAAAATCTCAAAAATTAGGAAAAGGTGTTTTTAAAAACATTCAGTTGTTGATGAAGAAGAGGCCTGTTCCTAATTGGATTGAGGTTGACGATAAGAAATTAGAAGCTAAAATTAAAGGAGTTCCTACACTCGAGGAAAGCGCTTCTCCGGCGGATATATCAATAATTTTTGGTCATTATTCAAGATAAAATAGAGAGCAAAAATAAATAAAAAAATAAAATAAATTCATGATTTCTTTACCATCTAGTCCGAAAATAGTTAAAAAAGAGGGATCTAAGTCAATTTTTGAAATAGAAGCCCTTTATCCCGGCTACGGGGTTACCATCGGGAATTCTTTGAGAAGAGTTCTGCTTTCGTCTTTATCCGGGGCGGCAATAACTGAAGTGAAGATAAAAGGAACTCCTCATGAATTTTCAACTATCCACGGTGTTTTGGAAGACGTAGTGATGATTATGCTTAATTTGAAGCAAATGAGATTTCGTTTGCTGACGCAAGAATCGCAGACAGCTGTCTTAAAGGTAAAAGGAGAAAAGAAAATAAAAGCCTCTGACTTTAAATTTCCCAGCCAGGTTGAATTGATGAATGAGGACCTTCATATAGCCACCATTACCGAAAAATCAAAAGAACTGGAAATAGAAATAAAAATTGAGCACGGAACAGGCTATTCTCCGGCTGAAGGCAGGAGCAGGGAAAAATTAGAGATAGGAGTTCTGCCCTTAGACGCTTTCTTTACTCCGGTGAAGAGGGTTAATTTTACAGTCAAAAACATGATGGTTGGGAAAAGAACTGACTTTGACAAGCTTACTTTAGAAATTGAAACAGACGGGTCAATTGAACCGGAGGATGCGTTCTATCAAGCCTCTAAAATTTTAGTTGATCACTTTAATATCTTTACTGAAGAATTCGCTCCGAAAGAATCGGAAAAACCGGAAGTAAAAGAAGAAAAGAAATCGGAGAAGAAGTCGGAAAAGAAAAAAGAAGAAACAAGCAAGTCAAAGAAAAAAGCGAAAAAATCAAAATAAAAAAATATGAGGAAGATGAAAAAGGGGAGAAAATTTGGCCGGGAAGGAAACCAGAGGAAGGCTCTGAAGCTTTCTTTTTCCGCCAATTTTATCTTGAAGGGAAAGATGAAAACTACGGAAGCCAAGGCTAAAGAATTTTCTTCTTTTATTGAAAGGCAGATAACCGGAGCCTGTAAGATTATTGAAAAAAGGGATTCGGCCGGCAAAAATTCTCCGGAGAGCCTGCATATAACGAAGGGTTTGTTTAAGGGTTTTTCTTCGGCTGTAGTGAAAAAATTAATTAATGAAATTGCGCCGAAATATAAGGAGAGAAAAGGGGGATACACAAGAGTTATTAAGCTGGGACCAAGGAAGTCGGACGGAGCCAGAATGGCCATCATAGAATTAGTTTAAAACATATGAAAATGGAGACAAAAAGAGAAACGCATATAATTGACGTCGCGGATAAAATTTTAGGGCGATTAGCCGTCCAAGTAGCGGTTTTATTGCGCGGAAAAAATAAAAAAGGATTTGTGCCCAATCTTGACATAGGGGATTTTGTTGATATCAAGAATGTTAAGAAGATTAAATTTTCCGGAAATAAAATAAACCAGAAAAAATACTTCCATCATTCAGGATATCTTGGCGGAGTAAGAATGGTTCCATTGAAAGATCTTTTTGAAAAGAATCCGAAAGAGGTTTTAAGGACAGCGGTTTACGGAATGCTCCCTTGTAATAAATTAAGGGATGAGCAAATTAAAAGATTAAGATTTATATAAAGATGAAAAAAGTTATAACCGAAGAAAAACAGGAAATTAAAGAAAACAGCGAAGAAGGCATTAATGCAGATGCGCCTGTTCTTTCTGTTGCAGAGGAAAAAGACGTTGAAAAAGAAGTGAGCGTCGCTAAAAGACCGGGTTATTTTAACGGCATCGGCAGAAGAAAGACTTCAACGGCCAGAGTCAGGCTTTCAACTCAAGGAAATAAAGAAATTTTGATCAACAAAATGCTTCTTGGGAAGTACTTCCCTGATCCGAATCTTCAGGGGATAGTAACATCTCCTTTAGGGTTGATGAAGTGTCTTGATAAGTTCAATGTGACGATAGTTTTGAGGGGAGGGGGCGTTCACAGCCAAGCTGAAGCTGCGCGACACGGGATATCAAGGGCATTGGTCCTTTTTAACGTTGAGTTTAAAAAACGTTTGAGGAAAGCTGAATACCTGACCAGAGACCAGAGAATGAGAGAAAGAAAAAAATTCGGACTGAAAAGAGCCCGTCGCGCCCCTCAATGGGCAAAAAGATAAAATGTTAAAGGAGCATATAGATCAGTTTTATTTGGACAGCCAAAAAGAGGACAAAGAACGGCATTATTTTTACGTTACCGACGCCGGAAGATGTCCCCGGCTGATTTTTTTTAGGTTTAAAAACGCGCCCAGAAAAGAAATGGAAGCCCAGCTTTTGAGGATGTGGGACCACGGCGATTCCATTCACCGCCTTATTATGAGGTCGTTAATCAGTATGCGCGATATTCATGTTGTTGCCGCTGAAGTGAAAACAGCTCCTCAAGAATTAATTTCCGGACGGGCAGACGCTATTATCAGCGACGGCAAAGATCTATATGTTCTTGATATAAAAAGCATTCACAGTATGGCTTTCAGCAAGAATTTAAGGGAGCCGAAAAAAGAGAATATTGACCAAATTCAGCTCTATATGCATTTCTTTAAAATAAAACAGGGTATCTTGCTTTATGTAAACAAAGACACCCAAGAGCTGAAAGAATTTATTTTAAAGTATGACGCTAAGAGGGCGAAGGGAATTTTGAAAGATTTGAGTTCGCTCAAGAAGGAAATTGATTCCTGCGTTGTTCCTTCAAGAAAAACGTCCTTTTCCAAGGATTGGCAATGCAGATGTTGTCAGTTTAAGGAAATTTGCAAGATGGCAGGGGAGAAATCAATTGACTGGGAAGAGTTTAAAGGGAAATTGGGGTTTATTCAGTAAGAGGTTGCGACTGATAAATAGTTCCATCTCGCAGAATATATAATCGGTCTGTTTTTTCCAAATAGATCATTTTTGAAGGGTTTTTATCTGAAATTTCTATTATATTTATCTTGTCTCTGGGGTCAATTTCAGCTATTTTTATTTTTCCTCCGGCGTTAAAAATTAAGTAATCATTTTTAAGCCATAAGCAATTTTCTATTTTTTCCGAGAGGCGGAATAGAAATGTTTTTTTTAATTCTCCTTTCTCTGCGGAGAAAAGCCAGAGTTCTGAACCGGAAGAAAGGAATGCCTTTTGGGAATCAGGGGATATTTCCAGGGAATTGTTTGAATCGGAAATTTTTTCAGAATCGTCGGCTTCATTTTTTAAAAAATATAAGGTATCGTTTTCTTTATAAAAATAGCCCAATTCGTCTATGTAATACTTATCCGCGTCGGGGGAACCGGGGGTAAGGATATTTTCGCCAAAAGTCGTTTTGATGAGTTCAGCATTGTTGCCTAAAGCTGGAAAAGTTATTTCTTCAGGGAAGAGAATGACATTTCTGATTTTCGTAACTTCTTTTTCCCTAACTTCCAGATTTTTTTCCCAAGAATGGAAGCCCTGTTTTCTCATCTCCACCTTATATTTCTTGGGCAGAAGTTCTCCGACGAAAAATGTGTCGGAGAATAGAGATCCGGTTTTTCCGGCTAATTTTCCGTCCAGATAAACCTCAACAGACTTTAGAGGAGTTATTACTGCCAAGCCGCCTGTTTGAACAATTCTTTTTCCGCCGGCCGGTGGATCAAAATCAAACCTATATCCCTGGGAATAGAGGATGATTAAGGGAGCGAAGATGATAAACAGGAATAAACAGCTTAAGAATAAAATATTTCTGATTTTTTTCGTCATATATAAACCGCTGATTAACACTGATTAACGCTGATTAACGCTGATTAACGCTGATAAGCTAAGCTAAGCTAAGCTAAGCTAAGATAATTATAATTCTTCTTGACAGGAAAGCCAAGTAGTGATATTTAAAAGATATGGTTATTATGAACCTTTAAAATATAAAAATAAAATAATAAAAAACACAAAATGGATGATAAGAAAAAAGGAGGCAACGATGGCAATGGAGAAAAAGATGCCTTAGAAAAGGCGAGAGAATTATTAAAAGACAAAATGCCGGATCAGGCAATTGCTTATATCAATAACAATAAGGAAAAATTAACCGGCGAAGATATTTACGTCGGCCAAGGGATAAAAGGTATGGCATTTATGAAAAAAGCCTGCAATGTGAAGGTTAATGGCAAAGACGATAAAGCCGGCAGAAAGCGGAAAAAGAGTTTTTTCAATACGGCTACAAAATGCTTCGGGGTAGCCAGCAAAACAACCGATCAAATAGAAAGAATTAGCTGGTTAGAAAAACAAAAAGACGCGCTTTTGGCAACAGGGGAAAGGACAAAAGCCCTTGAGGTTTTTGATAAAATTATCAGTTTCTGCGATAATTTTGCTAAGAAAGAAAAATTCATAAAAGACAAAAAAGAATGGAATGGCAAAGTAGAAGCGTTCAAGAAAGAGAAAGAAGATTTGGAGCTAAAAATCACATCGGCCAAAATCAATGCCATGGTCGCCAAGGAGAAGGTAGCGCAGGAAGACAAAAGGATTGCCACACAGATTAAAGAAGCTGAAGATACCGGCAAAAGAGTGGAACCAAGCGGTTTCTGAAGAGCATCGGAGCTTTCGTTTAAGAACGAAAGCCTTTTTATTTGTCCATTGATCTTTGGTCATTGGATTTTGTCCCCCTTTTTTTCTTGTAAAATGGGGGGGTTTCAAGTACAATAAAATCATATGAAGATAGGAATTGATCTCGGTACGGCGAATTCTTTGGTATTCGTCCCTAAAAAAGGGGTAGTTTTGAACGAGCCATCTGTGGTCGCTGTTTCAATTTCTGAAAATAAAATTCTGGCCGTAGGGAACGAGGCCAAAGAAATGACCGGCAGGACTCCTGATACGATTATGGTCTATAGGCCCCTTAAAGACGGCGTTATTGCTGATTTTAGGGTAACCCAGGCGATGCTTAAGTATTTTATTGATAAAGTGTCCGGTTTTTGGAAATTCATCAAACCCGAGCTTATTATCGGTGTTCCGGCCGGGATAACTTCAACCGAAAGAAGAGCAGTCATTGAAGCGGGAATGAATGCCGGAGCCAAACAGGTTTTCCTGGCCAAGGAGCCGATTTTGGCTACCATCGGCGCCGGAATTCCCATAAATTCCTGTTCCGGCAACATGATAGTTGATATTGGAGGAGGGACTTCGGAAGTAGCGGTAATCTCCTTAGGAGGAATAGTAACTTGCCATTCTTTAAGGGTTGGCGGGGATAAAATGGATTCGGCTATTTCTGATTATATAAAAAGAAAATATAATCTGGCTGTCGGAGAGCAAACAGTTGAGGAATTGAAAATTAATATCGGGGCGGCTATTCCTCAAAAAAAATATCCCGCTCCTGTAGTTAATGTTCCTAAAGACAAGAACGAAAACCTTCCTGATGACAAAGAAAAGACAATGGAAATAAGGGGTAGAGATTTGATTTCCGGATTACCCAGAAATATCGTCATTTCCGGCAATGAAATCTGCGAAGCTATCATAGACACTTTGATGGAAATAGTCCAGACGATAAAAATCGTTTTAAGAGACACCCCGCCGGAATTATCAGCTGATGTAATGGATAAGGGATTAGTTTTATCAGGCGGAGGAGCTTTGTTGAAAGGATTTCCCGACCTTATCGCCCAGCACATAGGAGTTCCTTGTTCCGTGGCGGAAGAGCCATTGCTCTGCGTTGTTAAAGGAACAGGCGTGATGCTGGAGAATCTGGATATTTATAAGAAAAGCTTAATGAGCAAGAAATAGTATGTTGATCGGCCATAAAAAACAGCAGGACTTTCTGGAAAGAATAATCGCTTCAGGGAACATTCCTCACGCCTTAATGTTTGTCGGGCAGGAGAAGTTGGGGAAAAGAACATTGGCATTGGAATTCGCCAAAAAACTTTTAGGCAATGACTCCAGCGGGCAATACCCGGACCTGATACTGATTGAGCCGGAAGGAAAAGACATTCAGATTTCCCAGATAAGAGAATTGAGCAGAAAACTTTCCTTAAAACCTTATTTTTCCTCTTTCAAGGTGGCGATTATAAATGACGCTTCTTCAATGAATTCTCAAGCCCAGCATTCATTTCTGAAAACATTAGAGGAGCCGAAGGGAAAAACAGTTTTGATTTTAGTAGCTGAATCGCTGAATCTTTTCTTTCCGACCATTGCTTCAAGGTGCGAGATGATCAAATTTTATCCGGTGACGAAAGGGGAAATAAAAGATTTTTTAAAAACGCAAGAATTATCAGCCGAGGAAATTGAAGACATTATTAAGCTTTCCGCCGGTCGTCCGGGAGAAGCCGTTGACCTCGCCGTTGATAAGTCAAAATTAGAAAAGCATAGGCAGGCGATAGAAGAGCTTAAGGATATTCTCAATTCAAATTTAGGTTCGCGATTTAGATACGTTAAGGACTTGGACAAAGAAAAGGAAGAAGAGGGAGCGATAGACGCCAAAGGAATCCTTAATGTCTGGCTGGGATTTTTCAGAGATATGTTATTATTTGAATTGGAATATCCGGAGAAAAAAAATAGTTTTGGCTATTCTGTTCCGAAAATAGAGGATATTATTAAAAAAACGCAAGAAATAATCTTTTTGACATCATCTACTAATGCCAATAAAAAATTGGCTTTAGAGACCCTGATGTTGGAATTTTAAAATCTATGGCTGAAGTTTATCGTCAAATTATTGAAAAAGTAAAACCGGAGCTGGCGAAGGCGATGTTTTTTTTGGAAAAAGAATTGGCTAAGTTGAGAACAGGAAGAGCCAGTACTTCCTTAGTGGAGGATATTATGGTTCCTTGCTTTGGCCAGAATCTTCCTTTAAAGCAATTGGGAGCTATTTCTATTTCGGAACCGAGGCAGATTGTCATTCAGCCTTGGGATAAATCATATATTGAGCCTATAATAGGAGCTTTTTCAAAGCAGAATATGGGTTTGAGTCCTGTTGTTGATAAGGATGTTATTCGCATTAATCTGCCCCTTGTTGATGAGGAATACAGAAAGAATATCGTCAAGATTGTTTCCGAAATAGAGGAAGAAGCGAAAAAGACCATCAGAAAATGGAGAGACGAGGCTTGGGATGAAATTCAGGAAAAATTTAAAGAGGGAATCGTCAGGGAAGATGATAAATTCAGGGGCAAGGATGAGCTTCAAAAATTGATAGACGATCACAACAAGAAAGTTGAGGAGGCAGGGGAGCGGAAGAAGAAAGAAATAATGTTCTAAATTTCAAATGTTTGTCTCCATTATCATTTTTATTTTAATATTGAGTTTACTAATTTTCGTCCACGAGTTGGGGCATTTTGTTTTTGCCAAAATGACAGGGGTAAAAGTGGAAGAATTCGCCATAGGCTTCCCTCCGAGGATTTGGGAAAAACAAAAAGGAGAGACTCTTTATTCCATCGGCGCCATTCCTTTCGGTGGGTTCAATAAGCTTTACGGGGAAACCAGCGAAGTTGCCCAAGATAAGGATAGAAGTTTTTCAGGCAAGCCGGTTAGAGTGAGGGCGCTGATAAGTTTCGGCGGAGTTTTATTCAATGTTTTACTGGCGACTGTTATTTTCTACTTTATTTTGTCTTCCAGCGGTTTTCAAACAAAACAATTTCTTATTTATGATTTTAAATTCCCTTTCGGTCAGCAGGAAAATTTTATAGCCACCGGAGCTGTGGTTAAAAATTCTCCGGCCGAAATAGCCGGGATTGAGCCGAGAGATTTGATTCTTCAAGTTAACGGCAAAGAATTTAAAAACACAAGCGAGTTTATAGAGTTTATACAGGAGAAAAAGGGAAAGGAAATAAATCTTGTTTTAAGGAATGCCATTACGAATGAAAACAAGAATATAAATATCGTTCCGCGAATTGAGTATCCTGATAATCAAGGGCCGTTAGGCGTCTCTTTGGGAAATATCGCTCAAGTAAGTTATGTCAGTCCTGCGAATAAGATTTTTTCCGGATTCTTGCACTCGGCCAATATTTCCGTTTATTCTTTTTCCGGCCTGGCTTATTTTATAAAAGAGTCATTTCAGGAGAAGAATATTGCTCCGTTGGCATCTTCTGTTTCCGGACCAGTCGGCATTTTTTCTTTAGTGGACACAGCTTCTAAGATGGGATTTGCCACCTTAATGAATTTGACGGCTGTAATCTCTTTGGCTTTGGCGATGTTTAACATATTGCCCATACCGGCCTTAGACGGCGGTAAGTTGGTTTTCTTGGCGATTGAAGCTGTGGCGCGAAAACCGGTTCCTCAAAAAATAGAAGAAAATATTACTATGTTTTTCTTCGGTTTGCTTATTCTGATGATGCTGGCCGCCACCTTCAACGACCTCCACCGTTTCTTTTAATTTTATTCATAATTTATAATTTACCACTATGAGACAATCGCAATTGTTCACGAAAACTAAAAAGGAGGCGCCAAAGGACGAGGTAAGCAAGAACGCTCAACTATTAATACGAGCCGGTTTTGTTAATAAAGAATTAGCCGGCGCCTATGCATATCTGCCATTGGGCATCAGGGTTATTAATAAAATTTCAAATATAATCAGAGAAGAAATGAATGCTGTGGGAGGGCAGGAGTTGATTATGACTGCCTTACAAGATAAAGAGACATGGGGAAAAACCGGTCGTTGGAGCGATGATGTTGTTGATAATTGGTTTAAAACATCATTGAAAAATGGGACTGAATTGGGTTTAGGATTCAGCCACGAAGAAGTGTTGGCAAAATTGATGAAAAATCATATCAGTTCTTATAAAGATTTGCCGATTTACGTATATCAAATACAAACAAAGTTTCGCAATGAGGCTAGAGCGAAGTCTGGATTAATGAGAGGCAGGGAGTTCATGATGAAAGACTTGTATTCTTTTTCCAGGAGTAAAGAAGACCACGAAGAATTTTATGAAAAAATGAAAGAAGTATATATGAAGGTTTTCAATAGGTTGGGGATGGGGGACAAAACATACATTACAATTTCTTCCGGCGGTTCATTTTCAAAATATTCATATGAATTTCAAACATTATCAGAGGCAGGGGAAGATGTTGTTTATATTATTGACGAGAAAAAAAGAATAGCCATTAACAAGGATGATTTTAATGATGAAGTCATAAAGGATTTTGGGTTAAGTTTGAACAAGGATAATTTGGTGGGCAAGAAGTCAATTGAAGTCGGAGATATTTATACATTAGGATATAAATATTCCGAAGCGTTTAATTTAACTTACAAAAACGAAGAAGGCAAAGATGAGTTGGTGTTTATGGGTTCATATGGGATGAGTCCATCCAGACTGATGGGCGCTGTTGTGGAGTTAAATAATGACGAAAAGGGCATAATTTGGCCGGAGACAGTGGCTCCGTTTAGGATTCATTTAATCGCCGTCGGCCAAGATCTTAGCATTAAAGAAAATAGCGATAAAATTTATGAGGGTTTAAAAGCTCAAGGAATTGAGGTATTATACGATGATAGAGAGGGGGCGAGCGCCGGAGAGAAATTCGCTGATTCTGACTTGATTGGAATTCCTTGCCGAGTTGTGATAAGCAAAAAAACATTAGCGGAAAACAGCGTTGAGATTAAGCAAAGGAAAGAAAAAGAAGTAAAACTGGTAAAAATAGATGATTTATTAGAGGAAATTTAATTATGCTGAAAAAACTCTTTTCTAAATTTTCCCAAGATATCGCCATTGATTTGGGGACTGCCAATTCGCTTGTTTATGTGAAGGGAATGGGGATTGTTATTGTTGAGCCTTCGGTGGTGGCTGTTAATCAAAAAACAGGGCAGGTTTTAGCTATCGGAGACGAGGCCAGAAAGATGGTCGGAAGAACACCGACTTATATTGTCGCCACCAGGCCGTTAAGGGGAGGAGTTATTTCTGATTTTGAAGTTACGGAACAGATGTTAAGGTATTTTATTGAGAAAGCCCGCAAGCAAAGATTTTTCTTAAGTCCGAGGCCGAGAGTTATCATCGGCATTCCTTATGGCGTGACTGAAGTGGAAAAGAAAGCGGTTATTGATGCCGGAAAATCAGCCGGAGCAAGAGAGGTCTTTCTGATTGAAGAACCGATGGCAGCGGCAATCGGAGCTCGTCTTCCTGTCCAAGAAGCAGGAGGGAATTTCATTATTGATATTGGGGGAGGAACAACCGAAGTCGCCATTATTTCTTTGGGGGGAATAGTTTTGGCTAAAAGTTTAAGGGTGGCAGGAGACAAGCTCAATGAAGATATTATTAAATTTGCCCAAGAGGAATACAAATTACTGATTGGAGAGAGAACGGCAGAAGCTATTAAAATGGGCATCGGTTCGGCTATTTCCATGGGGAAAGTAGATTTGGAACAGCATTCCAAGGGGAAAAAATCTTCCAATTCGCGGGAGATGTCTATGAGGGGCAGAAATTTAATCACCGGATTGCCTGAAGAAATTATGATTTCGGAAGAGGACGTAAGAAGGTCAATGGAAAAATCAGTTAAACAGATTGTGGCTGAAGTTAAATTAGCCGTGGAAGAAACTCCGCCGGAATTATTGGCTGATGTGATGGCCAATGGAATATTTCTTTCCGGAGGAGGTTCTCTTTTAAGAGGTTTGGATATTCTGATAGCTAAGGAAACAAAAATTTCAACAAGGCTGGTTGATGACCCGATGACGGCTGTGGTCAGGGGAGCGGGAATAGTTTTGGAGAACCTTGATGAATTGCAAGAGGTGCTGGTGGGCACGGAAAATTTAGAACCGCCCAAGTAAAAAACATGATAAAAGAGGAAGAGGTTAAACATATCGCTGAACTTGCCAGAATCGGCTTAAGCGATGAAAAAATAGGAAAAATATCAAAAGAATTTTTGGAGATTTTGAATTTTGTGGAGAAATTAAAAGGAGCTGATGTTGACGGGGTTGAAGAGGCTGACCATTCAATAAAAGTAGCCAATGTTATGCGGGAGGATTTGGCCATCGATGTCTGTGGAATTAAAGAAACAAATTCGGAGAAATTATTAAAAGAAGCCGGAGAAAGGGAAGGCGATTACGTGAAAGTGAAATCAATTTTCCCAGCCATAGGCTGGTCCGCCTTTGGCGGATAAATTTCCTAATTTTATGGATTTGAAGGAATTAACAATTTCTAAAATTAACAAAGGCCTGTTGGATAAAGAATTTTCCTGTCGGGAAATTTGTCAAGCTTATTTGGGAAGGATAAAAGAAAGAAATAAGGATGTTTTTGCTTTTCTTTCTGTGGATGAAGACGGCGCTTTATTGCAGGCAAAAAAGGTGGATGATTTGATTAGGGACGGTAAAGAGATTTCTCTTTTGAGCGGAATTCCTTTGGCCATAAAAGACAATATCTTGGTTGAGGGAATGAAATGTACAGCCGGCTCAAAGATTTTGAAAAATTATAAAGCTCCTTATGACGCTACGACAGTAAAGAAACTTAAAAAACAAGAAGTGATAATTTTGGGAAAAACAAATTGCGACGAGTTTGCTATGGGTTCTTCAACGGAAAATTCCGCTTTTGGAATAACTAAAAATCCCTGCGATTTAGAAAGAGTTCCCGGCGGTTCGTCGGGCGGTTCAGCGGCTGCCGTAGCTGATGATATGTGCGTTTGTTCGCTTGGTTCAGACACGGGAGGTTCAATACGTCAGCCGGCTTCTTTTTGCGGTATTGTTGGGTTAAAACCGACTTATGGAGCGGTTTCCAGATACGGTTTGATGGCTTACGCCTCTTCCCTTGATCAGATCGGGCCGATGGCCAAGACAATAGAGGATGCAAAAATTATTTTTGAGGCAATCAAAGGAAGAGATAAGATGGATTCCACTAGTGTAGAATTAAATCCCAAATTAAATCCAAAATCCAAAATCCAAAATCTACGGCTTGGAATTCCCAAGGAGTATTTCGTGAAAGGGATGGATGTTGAAGTGGAAAAAGTTGTTAAAAATGCCATTGAGAGCTATAAGAAAATGGGGGCAGAAATAAAAGAAATCAGCCTTCCTCACACCGAATACGCCCTTCCTGTTTATTATATAATAGCGACATCTGAAGCCAGTTCTAATTTAGCCAGATATGATGGAATTCGTTTTGGAAAAGAAGATTCAAAAGACGGCAGTCTTCTTGAGCATTATTTGCGGATTAGGGGGGATGGTTTTGGCGAGGAAGTCAAGCGGAGAATAATGCTCGGGACATATTCTTTGTCGTCAGGGTATTACGACGCTTATTATTTGAGGGCTCAAAAAGTAAGGACTTTGATAAGGCAAGATTTTGAAAAGGCTTTTAATGAAGTTGATTTTATCTTAACTCCGGTTTCTCCGACTACAGCTTTTAAAATAGGAGAGAAAATAGAAGACCCTCTTTCAATGTACCTTTCTGATATTTCTACAGTTTCAGTTAATTTAGCAGGATTGCCGGCTCTTTCCTTTCCTTGCGGAGAAGTTAATGGATTGCCGGTCGGACTTCAAATCATCGGGAAACCTTTTGAGGAAAATAATATTTTAGATTTAGCTCAAAGATATACATTATGAATACTGATGTTTCAACAATAGTTGACGGAATAATAAATTTTAATTTTTCGGCAATAATCCATGGCGTTTCCGGCTTTTTGAACAGCTCTGATTTTTTTGTTTTGCTTTCATGGATAAAGGTAATTTTTATTTCAATTTCTTTGTTCTTTGTCGGAATTATAATTTACGCCATAAAAGACGGCGAATACATAAGAGCTCTTTTCTGGACAGACGTGGTGGAATTTTTTACCTACAGGCCCTATGGATCAAGCGATATTTCCAAGGATTGGAAGGGTGTCAAAAAAAGATTGAAATCCGGTCAAGGTTCGGAATATAAGTTAGCCATCATTGAAGCAGATATCTTTTTAAACGACGTTTTGAAAAAAATGGGTTATAAAGGAGAGACATTGGGCGAGATATTGGAGAGCATAACATTAACCACTTTTTATAATATTGCTGAAATTAAAAGCGCCCATAATGTCCGCAACAATATTATTCATGACCCGAATTATACTTTGACATTAGAGAATGCTGAAAAAACAATATTCGCTTATGAAGAAGCTTTAATCGCCGTTGAAGCTATTTAAGCCTGCCCGCAATGTTTCGCATAGCGATGCGCAGGCGGGCCATTTTTTTGCGTAAAATCGCTGATTATGGTAAGAATATATTCAGCGGGGTAGAGAAGTAGTATTCCGCTGTAAGCGGAACCCATAACAACATGGACTATATTACTTATATTCTTTTTAGCTTAGAACATGATAAGTATTATATAGGGCAAACCAACGATCTTGAAAGAAGATTGAACCAGCACAATGACGATAAAAAATCTTGGACGAGGAAATATAAGCCATGGATTGTTGTATATAGAAATACACATTCAGTAAGAGCGGACGCGATGAAAGAAGAGAAGTATATAAAATCCTTAAAGAACAAAGAGAGAATTAAACAATACATATCGGGTTGGAGGAGTAGTGTCTTATGAGAAGCGAATTTTGTAAGATATAGTTGATCAAATAATATCATAAAAATTGCGCGAAAATAAAAACATTAGACGAATTTTTTTTTGCGTAAAATCGCTGATTATGGTAAGAATATATTCAGCGGGGTAGAGAAGTAGTATCTTGCGAGGCCCATAACCTTGAGACGTCCGTGCAATTCGGGCCCCCGCTACAAGCATCGGTCGGTGTAGCTCAGCGGTGGAGCAAGGTCTTCATAAGGCCGAGGTCACTGGTTCGAATCCAGTCACCGGCACAACACGTAAATTTTAATGGGGGCGTAGATCAATTGGTTAGATCGCATCCTTGTCACGGATGAGGTTGCGGGTTCGAGTCCCGTCGCTCCCGCAGCGTAATAAATTTTTCTAAAAGAAAAATTTAAACGCTACTGAAACGCTTAAATTTTCTTTGAAAATTTATTGCGTTTCGCAACGTTGTGTATTTATGTTTTATTACGTTTACATTCTTCAAA